>Ga0066832_10000066_pt1 | contig 26627 bp, 17 predicted proteins | sample ETNtaG_35_FD_66731 | JGI IMG/M metagenome (GOLD analysis project Ga0066832, IMG submission 66731) | Marine microbial and viral communities from oxygen minimum zone, Eastern Pacific Ocean - ETNP201306PF51B | ecosystem: Environmental > Aquatic > Marine > Oceanic | place: Pacific Ocean: Eastern...
GGGCCATTCTGAGCAGCCAGGCTGGCGCAGCGAGAAGCAGAAACAGGGGAAGCAGCCAGTTGTAGAGTAACCGCACCGCCATGTTCATGGGCGCGAAACCTATCGGGACTCCTCCCGAGCGTAAAACAGAATCGCGCTGCTTCCATACTTCCGCCGGTCGATCACCGTCCACCCGGGCGCCGCCGGTTCCTCCCTCTCTGCTTCCACCTCCAGCACAACCAGACCGCCGTCCGACAACCGTGACGGAAGGGATGCATCCTCCATGAGAGCCCCGGCCAGATCGTGATCCGCGTTGGAGAGATAGGGTGGATCCGCCAGGATAAGATCAAACACCGCAGAGCAACTCCCCAGATAGGCGAAGACATCGCGCTGATGCACCGTGCCCTGCCCTGCAAATCGCGCCTTCTCCAGGTTTTCCCTGAGGATCCTACCGGCGGCTCCGCTTGCTTCCACGAAAACGGCTTCCTGCGCTCCCCGGCTCAGAGCCTCGATTCCCAACGCTCCCGAACCCGCAAAGAGATCCAGGACCCGCGCGCCTTCCAGACGAACCTGCAGAATTGAGAAAAGGGCTTCCCGGAGTCGATCGGTGCTGGGCCGGGTGGCCCGGGGCGGCACCTTCAAACGCATCCCCCGCGCTCTGCCTGCAATCACTCTCATTGGGAAAGGAACTGGTCCTGTCGAGTGGGCGCAACATCCCTCTCCGTTTCTTCAGTCTCGTTCTCCACAAAGGCTATCATCCTGTTCCAGATCTGAGAAACCTCCATGTCCTCTCCTTTCCGTCCCACGTCAATCACCGCCCGATCCAGCGTTCCCTTCAGCTGGAAATCACGATAGTGACGATCGGATGTGACGAGGGGCGCCAACCAGGAGCGAGTCCAACCGCCGGTCAACATCGCCCCAACTGCGAACCGCGTAATGGCAGCGGCACGGTCAGAGTCAGACACCACGCGTAGCACTCCCCGGACCCGGCCATCCGGAACGATCATTCCATTACCGAGAAAGGACAGTTGCTCGCTGTGGAGCCGACCGTCAATGACCTGAAAGGTTCCACCCCGCATGCTGGCAGTCAGTTTCCCATGTTCAAACGCCACCTTATCGCCCCACACCGCATGAGTCAGGTCGAGATCGGACGCTTCCACCTCGAGGTCTCCCCGCCAGCTATTGAGAGCGGTCAGGGTCCCTCCCAGACTTCCTTGCATATGAACGCGCGCAGCCTCCACTCCCATCTCTGACCAGGGAGCCATCGGCACACGATTCATCCGTATCGGCCCGGCCGGCGTCTCTATGCTCACCAGGAAGCGGGGCGTCCCCCTCATACGGAACGATCCTTCACTGCGAACGGACAGGCCTTCCCACTCGAACTCGGTCGGTGCCAACCGAAGAAAGGGACGGTGCCATTCGACCAGGTTGCGCCAGGCACCGCTCAGAACCCGGCCTCCGAGAGTGACCCCATCGCATTCGATCCACCCCGAGGCATCCTCTCCCTTCAGCGGCAGCTCTCCCCTCAAGTTATGCAGCACAAAACCGCCTTTACCCTTACCTTTATTGGAGTAAACGCCTATCTCACAGTGATCCAGGATGACCATGAATGGGCGACCCGCAGGACCGGGAGCAGGGTCATTCCCCCTGGCAGATTGATTCCCCGGTTTCTTCCCTTCCAGCTTCGGGCCGGCCTCACTTTTCTCTCCTTTCGGTTCCGGAGGCCGCTCCGGGGAAACAGGGGGGTCCTTCTCCGGTGCCTCCTTCCCGGGCAGGAGAGCCAGCAGTTCCATGGGAATGGCAATCGTTCCCCGGCGGACCCGAACCTCGCGCAGTTCAAACATTCCCTTCGGGAGAGCATCCCAGTAAAACTGCACGTCAACGTCGGCTCGACAGAGCGACCGGACCGTCATTCCGACCTCCTGATTGCTGAGCTCAGCGGTAACATCCCGCACCTGAATCCCCGTCCACGGTGTCCAGGAAAGAGATCCTATGTTCCATTCGCATTCCGACCGGCGTTCCAATTTTTGCTCGAACCAATTCCGAACCACGCGTGTCTGCAGTATCAGATTGGAGATAATAAGCAGACCGAGCGAAAGCACCAACAAGGGTACCAGAAGCCAACGGGTGACCACGATGCCCGCAGATACTTTCTGGCGTTTCTTCAAGAATGGTGAGGCGCTATTTACCGGGCATGGGGAACCTGATCACCATGCTCCGGTCAAAGAGGATTCTACCCATGGGGGAAGTCGACTGCAACCGGTAGACCAGAATCCCCCATCGGGTTCCCACCAGTGTTCCGATCCCGAAATTCTCCTTGGTCTTTCCCAGGCTGTCCTCCTCCTGAAACCTCCACTCGTGTCCCGTCCACTTACCCAGGATACTGCGGGGATCCGCATCGATGTCCTTAAGACGGACGAGCTCTCCATTGGGCGATTTGACCACATCCTTCCCCTCCTGGTAACGCAACAGGGAAAGGGACGCTCCCCTTCCTGAAACCCGGATCATCCACTCTCCCTTTTTCGGCTGCTCCAGCCGCACCACCACGTTTCCATCCTTCAATGGAACCAGCTTCCGCTCATCCCACAACCTGTTATAGGTCTCGTAATCCTCCTTGGTGAGCCCGAGTTTCTCGTGAAAGGGCAACGGAACGCCGGGTCTGGCATTCTTGGAGTAGGTCTTGAACCACTCCGGATCTGCCAGCGCAGCCTTCTCAACCTTCTTCACATACTCGCTGATTTCCTTGGGAGGTTCCACCACGACCACCTGTCCACGCGCAGCCACCCCGGAGGTCAGATACTTTCCGAGAACTGCGGGAACCTTCTGGCCGATCGCTCCCTGGGAGAGGATCACGAGGACGCCGCAGACCGTGCCCACTGACTGGATGACTTTTTTCATTTCAAGGCTGGGTCAGGAGTTCGCCGGAGGATGGCACTACGAGTCCCCCCTGCCAGCATGACAACTCCTTACCACCACGGAGTCACCCCCGCAACCAGACTGATCGCAAACTCAGGGTTGACCCGCGGATTCGCTCTCTTCGATTTGGACCCAGGAGTTTGCCAGCACCTTCTCCACCAGCACCGAACGCCGGGATCCTGTGTCCGGAAGGAACCGCAGGCGCAGACGCAGCGGGAGGGACACCCCCCTGGCCCCCAGCAACGCAGCCAATCCTCGCCCGTGCGCGCTCCCTTTCTCAATGTATCCAAAAAGGAACTCATCCTCGTCCCGAAAGGTGAGTTTCAGGGACTGGTAGCGTTCCTTGTCCGAAAATTCGTATCCGTAGAACGTATCCAGTGCCGCATTAACTCGAAAGTCCATCGCCTCGGTCGGTTTTTTCTCCAGGTAATCCGAGATTGCCATCGGCTGATAGCTCACTTCCGATTCCCAATCAAAACGCAGTTCTCCGTCCGCACAATCCTCGATGAGCAGCCACCGTGCATCTGATTTCCCCTCGATCATCGGATCGATCGCGAAAAACGGATGGTTCTCCACTTGGGTAGGCTTGATATCCCCGACCGCCTGAAAGCGGGCACTTGTCAGTTCATGACGCCGGTAATATTCCCTCATGAGCGGCAGAATCCGTGCCCGATGCCTTACATACCTGGATTTCTCCTCCACCGAGGTGGCAGCCAGATACTTCCTGGTCACCTGCTCTACCTTCTCCAGGAGTTTTTCTGCATCCTCGGATTGCTTCATCCTCACCTCCTCCTTGACCACGTTCTTCTCGGCCACCGCCTTCCCACCCTTTATCAACATGAATAATCCCCCCACCACCATTACGAGAAGCAGCACTCCGATCAGGACCAACCACCCCATCGGCGTGGTCTTCTCCGTTTCCTTTCCCTCGAGGTCCCAGGCGACCCCGAGCTCTTCGGCCGCCGCCTCCGGATCGGCCTCCATCTCTTGCATGGGATTCAGTTCCCGGTCCACTTGCATGCGAGCCTCCCGCTCCCCGGGCAATCGGATTACTTCCTGATCGGGAGCAGGCGTGGTTTCCTGCTCTCGTCCACTGGGTCGACGTTGGTTCGCCATCGCTGGAACCCAATGTGCTCCAAAAAACCTCTGCTGGCAACCCCGGACCCTGCCTGCGGACCTCACAAATATATGTAACATCACTGGCCGAAGCCCCCGCCGTAGCCTACAACCCGCTCTCATGAGCCTCTCCCGCCCGCCCCGAGTTCTCATCACAACTGCGGGCTTCGGCGACGGACACAATACCGCCGCCCGGGGCCTCGCCCAAGCCTTGGAAGGTCGGGCTGAGTCCCTCGTAATCGACCCCTGCGAGGAAACATCCCCCTGGTTCAACAACGTGCTGCGCAATGGCTACCGCTTCGTGACAACCTACCTGCCCCGCACCTGGAAGCGAATCTACAACAGCGTGGAACACCATGACTTCTCTCGTCAGAAAATCCCGTTCATGCGCACGGTGGAAACCGCGTTTGCAGCACGGGTGAACGGGTTCAATCCGGATGTAATCGTCTCCACCTATCCACTCTACCCCTACTTTGTCGAACGCTACATCAAAGGTGGTGGCCGCCCCTGTCCCATGGTCACCATCGTCACCGACTCCATCGAGATCAATGCCTCCTGGCGCAAGGCCCCGACTGATTTCTGGCTTGTCACCGACCGGGAAACGAAAAGCTCGTTGATCGAACAGAAGCTGCCGGAACAAAAAATCATCGAGACAGGATTTCCGGTGGATCCCATCTTTGACAAGCTGTCGCCCGTCCCGACAGACGACCACGCCAGACCCTTTAGAGTTCTTTACTTTCCCACTGCCAGCAAGTCTTCCCTGGACCCTACGGCCCGTGCCATCCTGGAGCATCAGGACTGGCCCATCGAGCTTACCATTGTGCTCGGACGAAATTTCCGGCGACTCTACCACCTCGCGCGGAAACTCGTGGAAGCTTACCCCAATCGCATCCGCCTCAGGGGATGGTCTCGAAGAGTTCCGGAACTGCTCTGCGAGCATCACCTCGTAGTGGGCAAGGCCGGTGGTGCCACCGTTCATGAATCCATCGCCGCGTGCTGCCCCATGCTGATTCAGCACCTCGTCCCCGGCCAGGAAGAGGGCAACCTCGAACTACTGCGCCGGATTGGTGCTGGCGACCTGGCTGAAACCGGACCAGCCCTGGCCGCCGCGCTGCGCAATCTCCTTTCCGACCGGGCCTCTCACTGGCGCAAACAGAAACAGCGCCTCGCCCTCCATGCTCGTCCGGCAGCCTCCAGGGTGACCGCCAGCTTTGTGCTGGAACTCGCTGCAAAAGACCGATCCCGTCCGGTCGCCAACTGATCATCCACCCATCGCCGTGCCTGTGTCGCCCACTGCCGCCCTCTTCGATATCGGAAATGTCCTCGTAGAGGTTGATTTTGCCCGGGGCTTGACTCCTCTTGTTCCACCAGAAGCTGGCGCTCCCCACCTCCGCCTGCGGAACCTGCTGGAAAAGTGCAGTGAACTGGAGACTGGCCGGATTACCCCTGACGAGTTCATTGCCATGGCCTCTGAATGCCTCGATTTCACCGGTCCGGCCGAGGAATTCCGGAACGCCTGGAATTCCATTTTCCATCCCATGCGCACGATGTGGGCAGTCGTGTCCTTCCTCAAATCACTCCACCTGAAGCTCATTCTCTTCTCCAACACCAACTGCATGCACATCGAGTGGCTTCTCACGAACTACGAAATATTCGAAACGTTCGGGGGGCGGGTCTTCTCCCACGAAGTCGGTGTCAACAAGCCCGACCCGGCCATCTACCACCACGCCATCACGGAATTCAACCTCGCCCCGGAGGAGACCCTCTACATCGACGATCTCCCGGAAAACATCGCCACCGGCCGCGCCCTGGGATTTCGATGCCACCAGTATTCACGGGAGCGACACCACGAATTCATTGCCTGGCTCGATCAGGAATTCGGCCTGCCGGACGGGGGGGCACACGGCACAACGGCCTCCACCTAGTCCCTGGTCTTTTCAGCAAAGAGCCGCTGCATGGAGTCGAGATACTCCGAAACCGGGCCTTGATGACGGCGGGGACGGGTTTGCAGTTTCTCCTTCAGTTCGACAAAGCTCTCGAAGTCGCCCGTGAGTTGCCTTGAGTTGGTGATGCGGTACCACTCAAGGTAGTCGCGAGCCCGGTTTCCAAGGGAACGAAGCCGCTCGCGTTCCCGGGCAAGTTCCTGCAAACGCTCCCCAATCCGCTCATCCCGATCTGAAGCAATCTCACCCAAAAGGGTGAGATACTCCACCAACACCGGCCGATGGGACGGGAAGGCACGATACAGGAACTGCCCGCCCCGTTCCATCACCGGGCGAATGGAAGCCTGCCGTTGCTTGAGAGGGAGCGCGAGGAGATCACGGAACTGATCGGCCCCGACTTCGATCAGATTACCGGAGGGATCATTGAAGCGCACCACCAGAAGAGCCTGCAACTCCTTCTCCGTCTCCTCGATGGTGAGGACATGGGGAAACGGCTTCTCGGCCATCTGCGCCAACTGGAGGGCCCACCACTTGGAAAAGCTCTCGGGACCCAGGTTCATGCCCGGAAAATGCTTCATCAGCAGCGCCATCTCATCCCCTTCAAAGGTGGACAGTTCTCGAAGCATTGTCCGCATCGACTTCCGCCCGCCATTCTGCTCAAGGAGGGACATGACCAGTGCCCCGGAAGAAGCCCGATAAGCCGCCCGTGCAATCGAATCCATTTCCTCAAGCGGTCTCATCTCAAGGAGTTTCTTCACCGGATAGAGTTCATTTTTCCTGAAGAGAGCCGCATAGAGAGCATGCTCACGTTCGCCACGCTTCCAGCGAAAACTCTCAAGCATGCCCTCCACCAGCCAGATCGGAACTCCCACTGATTCCACCGCCTCATCTCCCCTCCCCCGCAGTCCATACTCGATCAGGAGGAGCTCCAGGAGGGCAGGTTCCAAGCCGGCGGGCTTCCCCCGGGCCAGGAACACATCGAGTTGCAGACGGTAGCCCCCAGGGACATGAAAAAAGTTCGTCTTCATGGGGGCCGCGCCATCACGAAGCTGAATCGCAATGGCATGTTCCCATCCCTCCTCGTCCTTCCCGATGGTTTCCAGAAGGGCCATCCGGGTGCTTTCCGCCACCGAGGCGATGGCCCCCCGGGTGACGAAGTCGGCCCCATGCACCACGAATTGCCGCGACTCGCTCTCAGTCCGCGGAGAAGGGGACTTGGGTTCCTCCTCCCCCACCAGTTCCAAGGCGATGGAAGGAGCAGGCCGGGGGGCTGCTTCCGGGATGACTTCCCCCGGGCGTTCCGGAAGCGGGTCTGAAGGCACTTCTCCCTGACCCAGGGCGAGGACTGAGATACCGAATGCCCACGGGGCACAGACGAGACCTGAACGGAAATACTTCACAAGGAAAAGGAAGCACCCTCATGCCCCAGAACCCTCTCCATTGCAAGGAACCAGGTGCCAAGTCGCTCCCACCCCACAGGTGATTACTCTTAACGGAATGATCCGTCCTCCTTATTCGGCGACCCGGATTGACTCTTCCGGCGGAGACAGCTCCATCACACCATCCGAAACCTTGATCTGAAATCTGCCGCTGAACATGTTCCACACCCGCTCCGTTTCCTCGGCATACGCCTCCTGGAGGGCCTTGAAGGAAGAGTTTGTCAAGAGCACGAATCCGTTGAGGACACGGGTCCGTCCCCATTTCCCCTTCTCCCGCCTCAAAGACGTATTGATCCCTCCATCGTCCTGCATGCTCTGTTCCACCTGCAGGAGCATCGAGATCGTGTGCCGTTTTCCCCACACCTCGCGCTCAATGATCACCTCGATGACATCCTCCTCCAATCTCACCCACACGCCACGAGCAATGACAAAACTCTTGAACCAGCCCTCCTGCTCGAACTTGAGAGTGCGCCGGATGTAGTTGTTGATTTCTTCTTCCGTGATCCGCACCCCATGCTTGTTCTTAGCCGCATTCTCAAGAACAGTGCCAAGATTGCGTCCTCCCAGCAGAGGGAGCGGGGAATCATTCCGATCCTTCTCATATCCCTCGATATCGGAGAGATCCTGGGGATCAAAAGAGAGATAGGCCAGACCCCCAATCACCACCAGACCCAGCAGGGAGATGAAGAAGAGATTCTTGAAGAAAGTGCCTCTCTTGGTGGGTGGAGACATCTTCCGCTTTGCCTTGCTCGAATCCCTGCTCGAATCCCTGCTCGAATCCCTGCTCGAATCCCTGCTCGAATCCCTGCTCGAATCCTTGCCCAGGGCAGGACCACCAGCCATGTCCCTTGGTAGTGGTGGGAGACCCTTGCTCGAATCCTTGCCCAGACCCTTATCCTTCTCGTCTTCAGCCATCGCTCAGTGAGAAGTATTCCGTATCCCGGAGACTCTGTCGAGAAATCAGAGAACGGCTGCCAGGGTCACAATGTCACTCGTTCTTGGTCGCACCACCTCCCCCGCCTGCACCGGCATCTGCCTTCGAGCCGGATCCGGAGGAATCACCTGATTTGGACTCCTTGGATTCCTTGGGCTTCGAGGCCTCCGATTCCTTCTTGGCTCCGCTCTTGTAGGACTCGCTGCGGTAGTCCGTCTCGTAAAATCCCCCTCCCTTGAAGATAATGCCGGCCCCGGTGCCCAGCAACCGCTTCACCGCTCCATCGCAATCCTCCTTTGGACAGTCTTTCAGCTTCTCGTCATTCATGCTTTGGAAGTACTCGAACTCGTGTCCGCACTTCTCGCAAACGTAGTCGTAGGTCGGCATCGGGCGGGTTGAAATCCTACAAATCCGGGGGAGGTGCAATCCTCGATTTCCAGCGAATCGCCCGGAGAGCACTCATTCGGGCTTTCCGCCGTCCCCCCAGTCGATCTCCAGGAACTCGCGCGGCACCTCAACTTCCTCAACCGCGTGATCGCTCTCGATCTCGGATATCCGCGCCTCCTTCTGCTCCGCAATCCAAGCCCACAGGTGCTTTTTCATCGCCGCGTAGACCTCCGGGTGATCCGCCTTCACGTCCGTCTCACAGTGCGGATCGGCCTTCAGGTCATACAGCCGGTGAATCGGGTGATGCTGACCCGGAGTGTAGACCAACTTGAAATCCTCGGTCCGCAGGCAGCGCTCCTTGGTCTTGACCACCGCATCGTGAAACTTGTCGCTCAGCACGATGTGATGATCGAACTCCTCGTCGATTCTGGTCGTATCCTCCATCGCCGGAATCTGCAAGGGATCCTCCCCTGGGATCTGGCGATTGAAGAACAGGTAGCTCGTCTCTCCAAAGAACGCCAATCCGAGATCGTCGCTCTGCCTCTTCAAATAGGGAACCAGGCTCACCCCTTCGAACTTCGGTTCCTCGGGCAAGTTGAGGAGATCCAGGATCGTCGGCGCGAAATCAATGTTTCGCACGATCCTGTCAACCTTCCCCGCCTTGTCCTCGAGCCCCGGCACATACATCACACCGGGAATGTGATTTCCCTGGTCTCCACCGCTGAAGGACACGCCATGACAGAACGAGACTCCCGGCTCGAACAGGTCATCGCCGTGATCCGAGGTGATGATGATGATGGTGTTCTCCAGCTGCCCGGTCTCCTCCAGCTTAGCAAGGATGCGGCCGATACAATCGTCGAACTGGGTCGTGCATCCGTCATAGAGCGCGCGGATCTGTTCGACGTCGGCCTTGCTCATTCCGGCGAACTCCTTCCCGATGTCGGTATTCTGCGCAAACTCGTCGGGGTTCAACGCCACGCTGTAGTTGTGCGGCCCCTTGTAGTCCGAGTCCCCCCACATCTTGTAGTAGGGATCCGGTGAGTGATAGTTCAAGTGGTTGCAGGAATAGAACACCGTCCAGAAGAACGGCTTTTCGCTTCGAGCCTGCCGGTCGAGCTTCTTCACCACCCGGTCGGTGACCACTTCGGGCTCGAGGAAGAACGCGAACGATTCCAGCTCCGGAAACAACCGGTATCCCACCTCATTGTCGAAGAACAGGGGGATGACGAAATGCTGCATGTAGACCGCCTGGCTCAGCCAGATCTTGAAGTTGTCGTAGTCCGACACCTTCACCTCCTCGAATCCCATCGGCGTCAGGTTGTAGATCGCCGCACACCAGTCACCCAGCACCGCCGTGTCGTATCCCTTCTGCCGAAGGATCCAGGCAAGGGTCGCCGAATCGGTATTGACCCGATCCACCAGTTCCTTGTCCGGGAACATCTGCCGGAATCCGTGCGTGTGTGGATACTGCGCCGTCATCAGGCTCGTCATCGACTCCAGGGTGGAACCGATCGGCGTGAAGCACTTCGTGAAATTTGTCGACTTCGCCGCGAGCGCGTCGATGTTCGGCGACACCTCCCGAAAGTAGCCGTTGCAGGATAGTTTGTCCCCGCGCAGCGAGTCGGACGCGATGATCAGGACATTCATGGGACGCGATTCCCCGGATTTGAGATCCTTCACAGTCCCTCCGAAGCCTTCCCGGGGCAATGAGAACGCCACCACCACGCCGGCGATCACCACGCCGGTCGCGGCATACGCGATCCTCCGCGGACGGGGGCCCAACCGGCTCGTCGAGCGATGATAGGCCAGAGCGTAGAAACCCACGACCACGAGCGCGATCACCCACGGCAGCACATCGAACAAGAGGCCGAACACCGCGAACTTGAGCACCTCCGGCAGGGTGTTGAGAAAGTTCATGACCGGCTCGACGATCCAGCCCTCCGAGCTGAAGTACGGTTGCTTCCAGAACAACCGCATGATCATCAGAATCACCGAAGCCATCACCAGCACCACCGTGCGCCAGATCACGGCCCACCGCGTGATCCGCTTCGCTCGCTTCTTCACCCAGAGAGAGATCAGGGGGAAACAGACGATCACGTAGACAACGCACAACACTCCGTAGCCCTTCACCAGCAGCATCAGGCTCTTCCACGCCAGGAAACCCATGTAATTTTCGCGGGCAAGAGCCACGAACTTGCTTTGCCCCAGCTCAACCGCGCCGGTCAGCATCAGCAGCAACGACGTCAGGAACTGCGCGAGGAAGCACCCGGCCACCGAGAGGATCACCCACCTCAGGATGCCGGGCTCACGACGTGTGCCCCTGCGGCGACCAGTCGTCGTCTTCCCCAGGTCCGGATCCTTTGCTTCGGTGTCCATCAATTGCCGAGTCCTTGCGACCCTCATCCACCCCGATCCGGAGTGGGCCACCAGTCCGTCGTCTTCCCAGCCCCAAAAGTCCAATCCTAAAATGCCGGTTCGCCCGCAATCTTTCCTCCCGAGACGTTTCCCCCGGCGCCCCTGGCAGCGTTCTCCCACCGGCAGTTTTCCCGGGATTTCCACGGCGACTACCTCAGAGACCCCGCCCTCACCCGGTCGCTCCGGACTCGAATCACTCCATGAAGTTCTCGGCCGAGGCGTGGGAATTAAGGACGGGGATGCCTCCCTGTTCCTCAAACACCCGGACCACCACCAGGGCCGTCCCTCCCGACCTGTTTCAAAATCCGGATGCCTCCTGGACGTCCGGCATGGAGATCAACACGAGGCGCTGTTTCTGTTTGCGCCAGTGAGAGGCCCGGGGGGGTGTGGAACCAGCCCCGCCAGGTTCTCGTCTCCCACATGGATGTCATGCCCAGCGTCCTCGATGCGCTGGATCTGGATCCCAAATACTTCCAAGAGCTGGCCGGCTACTCCGCGCTGAGTGATCACCTCGGGAAAGCTCTCCTCAGCACGCGCTGACCCGGCATTGGAGTGTGCCTTGTGGCCGACGGAAAAAAGCCCGCTTCAAGGCTACCAGACTCTGGCTCGGCGAAATTCCGGAGACTCTGTTCTTCATGGAATGGACCGACTTCGGCGACCAACCGCTCGACCCCCTCCAGATCCATGGACCCCGCCGTTGCCACGATGCCCTCCGGGATCCATACCCGAATTCCATCGGTCGTCATTTTGATCGATTTCAGGTGGCCGAGTGACCTCTCGCCTGCTCGAATCCAGTCCCACCCTGGAATCCCAACCTGCCATGAATCGTTTTCTTACCCTCTTTCTCCTCTGCACCGTTCTGGCACTTCCCGATCCCGCCATTGCGAAAGACAAGATCGTCAGGGTCTTCATCCTGGCCGGGCAATCGAACATGGAAGGCCACGGCCGCATCGCCGGGGAACAGAAAGGAACCCTTGAGACCCTCTCCCGGGACCCCGCTACCGCAACCCGCTATCGACACCTGCACCGGAACGGCAAGTGGATCACCAGGAACGACGTATGGATCACCTGGCTCGACCGAAAGGGCAAGCTGGGGGTGGGAGGCTGGGCTGCCAAGGGTGCCATCGGTCCTGAACTGGGCTTTGGCTGGGTGGTGGGCGACTTCCTCGATGACCCCGTCCTCCTGCTGAAATTCGGACCGGGCGGGACCAGCCTGGCCGGACCCTGGCGCCCCCCCGGTTCGGGACCGCACCCCAGTGGCAAGCCAAGGGGAGACGGTATCGGTACTCAGTATGATCACCTCATCGCAAGCGTAAAACAGCGCATGGTCAATCTGGCGGCGGAGTTCCCGGAACTGGCAGATTACCAACCCCGGTTCGCAGGCTTCGGCTGGCACCAGGGCTGGAATGACGGCTGCAGCAAACCTGACTGCCTCGAATACGAGGCGAACCTGGCTCATTTCATCCGTGATGTGCGCAAGGCTCTCAATTCTCCCGGCCTGCCCTTCGTTATCGCGGGAAGTGGATTTGGCGGATGGGAACAGAAGATCGACCGCCGTCTCATGATCATGAAGGCACAGAAAACCATCGCCAGACACGACGAATTCAAGGGTGACACCCGCTATGTGGAAACGCGAAGCTTCTTCCGCGATGGCCCCGTCTCTCCCCGCCCCATTCGCTACCACTGGTGTTGCAATGCCGAGACCTACTGGTTGATCGGGGAGGGTATGGGCCGGGCCATGGTGGAACTGCTGGGCGGACCCAAGGCTCCCCCTAATGCTGAAGGGCCGTAATTCGCGCGGGCACGGGCATTAATCGGGTCAAGAGGCCTTCCCCGCGGCTTGCCTCCCGCCGTTCCTCTGCTTGGATGGCCGGGTGCTGATCACCCTGACCACCGACTTCGGAACCAGCGACTGGTTTACAGGCTCCATGAAGGGTGTGATCTCAGGAATTTCCCCGGCCACCCGCATTATTGACATCACCCACCAGGTCCCCCCTGGCAACCTGGTTGACGGAGCCTTCACCCTGGCTGCCTCCTCGCCCTACTTCCCTGCCGGCACGATCCACATCGCAGTGGTTGACCCGGGAGTGGGGAGTGCCCGCCGCGCCATCACCCTGCGCACCCGGAGCGCCATTTTCATCGGCCCTGATAACGGGGTGCTCTCCTGGGCGGTACGGGAACAGCAGATCGAGGAAGTGCGGATCCTCAACAATGAGGACTGGTTCCTTGAACCAGTAAGTCGGACCTTCCACGGGCGTGACATCTTCGCCCCCGCTGCCGCCCGCCTTGCAGCCGGTGCCCGCTTCGATGAGGCAGGGGATACGATTGAGGACTTCGTGCGTCTCCCCTGGCCCGAAGTGACGGAAGGGGACCACGAGGTGCGGGGCGAAGTTGTCCATATCGATCGCTTCGGCAATGCCATTTCCAACCTGCCCGCCTCCGTCTTCCCCGGGGAATTGCTGGATAGCGGCGGCATCACCATAATGTGCGGCGGACGCCCCGCGCCGCTCCGTCATTCCTATACGGACGTCCATCTCGGCAAACCTCTTGCCCTCATGGGATCAAGCGGCCTGCTTGAACTCGCCATCAATGGTGATGACTTCGCCGAGCAGAATGGCATCGAGGTAGGCTCCCCTGTGCGCGCCAAGTGGTAGGAACGGGGAACCCCCGCCCATCCTGCCATGATTCAGCTACTCCACGGAGACGCGGTAGAACCGTCGCTCCTGACCAGCGGCGCTGGGATCGAGTTGCGAGGTGGTCGAACCCACCGCCAGAATACCGGAGGACGCCTCCACCCAGTTGATCATGTCCGAACTGGCTTCCAGGGTGTAGCTCTTGCCCGGAACACTGTTCCAGATGACCGTCAGGAATCCGGTGACCGGATTCCTGTTCAACCTCGTGATCCTGAAGATGGACGAAGCATCGAGGGGGTCAGTCCCTGCCTGCACTTCCGCACCGTCCAGAGCCCCGTCAGAATCGGTGTCGGGGTTGAGCGGATTCGTTCCAGCCAGGGCCTCATCGGTGTCACTCAATCCATCCCCGTCAGTGTCGAGGAGAACTCCCGCTCCCGGAGTTCCACCCACGACTGCACTGGCTCGCCAGTTGGCCGGGTCGTTATAGTCACCCTCGGTGTCGATGACTTCAAGGGAAGGCCCCTGTCCCGCCGGCGCAACCGGCCAGGGTGCCACCGTATCGTAGTTGAAATCATGAATGATGTTGCCTGCGTCGTCGCGCAGAACAATCTTCTCTCCGCTGTTGGACAGAGATCCCCCCGTCCACTCACCCATGACACGGACGGCACCTCCGTATGCCGCCTGGAAAGTGGCAGTATCGGACACCAGCACGGCATGCTCGTCAGGATCGAGAGTGAGCGCACTGAAGGTGAAGGCATCAAAGGGGTCACCCCCGTCGAAACTCACCCCGTCGAGATTCAACGGAGTGTTGCCGGTGTTGACCAACTCGACGAACTCCAGATTGTTTCCTCCCGTGGGCTCATACATGAGCTCCGTAACCCGGAGATGGTTTGCCGCCGGGCTGGATGCCGAGGGATCGACCACCATGACATAGTCGAACCTGAAGCGGGCCGCCTGAGCAGTATCATTGGCCGCAAAAAGACCTCCTCGACCCGCCGTGGAGTCCCCCGGGATGGCGCGTGAGTAAATGGTGGTCCAGACACCCGGCTCCAGGCGATGCTCAAAACGCAGATTGCCGCCCTCGCGCCGGATGCGGATCACCGCTGCTCCCTCGGAATACCTCCGGTTGTAAAGCGTCGTATAGGCACCTCCGCTGGAGCGCTTGACCCGCAGGGTGGCGCCATCCTCCATACCGAAGACATAACGTGATTCGATCGCACCTTCCTGAACCTCCAGGATGAGACCGGCGATGAAGTCCCCGCGCTGAACCGTATCGAGGGTCATATCCGTCTGCAGCGTGAAGTCCACACTGTCCGGAACCTCACGCCACATGACTGGGTGGGAGGGATTGGATCCGGTGAGGGGCGTAGGCGCGCCGTCTCCCAGCTTCATCACCAGGTTACCCGGTCGGTCATTGAGGGAATACCATGAGCCTCCGCTGTAGTCATGACGAACCTCCATATTCTCGAGGGTCCACCAACTCTCCAGCAGGCGGTCGGTGAAGGAGCTCCAGCCGGAATCGGCATAAACAGAAACCTCCCGCACTTCCGATGATCCTTCCCCGTTGGCGTCGGAGGCGGTTACCGTGATCTCGTAGAGACCCGGGTTCCCGAAGATCACTTCAGCGGTATCGACGGTGGGATTTGTCAGGGACGCTCCAGCTTGCGGATTCACGCTCCACGAAAAGATCAGATTGGTTCCTTCCGGATCGTAACTATCGGTGGCATCCAGATCGAGGTCATCGGCCACGGACACGTTGAAGGAGTCCGGCCTGGAATCCACCTCCATCACAGGACGGGCATTCCCGGACTTGTTCACGTTGACGGTATCGGTGTGCACCACGTTTCCGTCCCGGTCGAGTCCCTGGATGGTGAGAGTCGTGAGACCCTGCCTGAGCTGGATCCCGTTGATCGTCCAGCTCGTTTCCGAGTTGAACACCCACTCCGCCTCCGGATGATCAAGAACCCCCACTGTAAAAACATTGTAGGGGCTGGTGCCCCTGAGGGAGAGAGTCTCTCCGCTCGTGCTGATTGTCCCGCCTCCGCCTGAAGTCACGTCGAAGTTCATGTTCAGCGCAGTCGATCCGATCGCGCTATTCCGGGCGTTGTTGGCTCGGCTGTTGTTGAAGTTGTTGTAGGTGGAGGCATTTGCCGAGTAGGAACCCGAAGCCGCCTCCTCCAGGCTGAGCCAGGTGCTCAACCGTCCCGATCCGGCGGTATACTTGTCGGCCATTTCACCGATGTAATAATTGAGACGCTGCCGGACATATGGCTTATAGAAAAAGTTCCGCACACCCGTCAGGTTCCCGATGAACTCCGCCGAGCTACTGCCGAAGGTGAGATCAGAATCCCACTGAGCCAGCTGCCACTTGCCATCGGAGTAACGTCGCAGGAAATATCCGTTTTTCCCACGATTCCGCGTAATACTATCCCAGTCATCGACCCAGCCGCGGACCGCCGCATTGGCAGCCATGAGATCAATGTCCGCCATTCGTTCAATCTCCGCCCGGGAGAACGTGTCCTGGCCGACTAGTTCCACCCAGTTGATGAATGAGGAATAATCATACTCGTCCTCCCGGGAACGTTTAATCCACTCCGCATGGTAACGCTCCGGTTCACGGGTTCCCTTGTAACTCCAATCCGCATTCCTCTGTCCCCGACTCCAACTGTCCTCAAACCACCACTCGTCGTCGATGCGGTAGAGTTCCCCTTTTTCACCCTGGTCCCAGTTGCGCTTGAGAAAATCGTTGGCGTTCGGTTCCACATCTTCACGCAGGGAGGCGCTGCTTCCGTTGACAATCACGCGAACGAACTCGTTCTGGTTATAGGCATGCCCGAGGAGATAGAGCCAGTAACGGATGATCCGGTTGTGATAACCCCTGCTGCCTCCCGCATCATTGTCAATCGAGCGCCGGGTGTAACCCCGGAAACGGCGATCCCCCGGTGATTTCCACTTCGCACGCGACAGGCTCTCCCCCTCCGATCGCGTCCACGGACTCCCGCTCTTGCGGATCTCCGAGTTGTAGATGACCTCACTCTCATTACTGATGAAGGTCGCATTGAAATACTGGTTCGAAAGACGCGGGAAGGCATAGTTGTTCTTTGACTCTCCCGATGCTCCCCCGCCGAGATAGTCGATGTCACGAGCCGAGATCACAAACCTCTGCGTGCGCAGGTCACTTGCGATGTTGCTGTTATCAACCACGTAGAGAGCTGGAGCATCGGGCGCCATCCGGGGCACATGACTCGTGCCTGCCGCAGAGGCAGCCTCCACGTAAAACTGCGTGATGGTGTTATCACTGCGGGACGGAAGAGTCGCACTGTAGATTCCGTCACCTGCCACCAGGTCGCCATTGACCCCGCTGTCATTCATGGCCTGGGTTCCCCATGAATTGCTCCAGGTGGAGTTGTCCAGCCGATGCCGCAGGTTGACGGAAGTCAGGGGGCGCACAGACCCCACCCGCGCCGTGATGGCAACCGAATCCGAGGAGGTGGGCACCGCCGGGCTGTGCATGATTTCCGAGAGGGTGGGCAGGGGACTGGCTTCCGTCCGGGAGTTGGGTGCTCCCGGCGTCCCCAGGTTCCGCGGAATGGGTAACCGGATGACATCCCCGAAGCTACGGTCCCAGGTATGCACAATCAGGGTGGGTTTGCCATACACCCAGCGGGCCTGGCACTCCCACACCAGGTTGTCATTGTCTGAGATGGAGGTCACATCAATCTCACAGCGATTCGCCTTCACGTCTCCGTGACCGGTCGAGACGATGCGGAATTCGTTTCCGGAGATGTAACTCTGGTAATGAGTGCCCTGGCACAGCCAGCCGTTGGAGGCATTTCCGTTGGTAACCACTCTTTCTCCGTCATTTGGAAGGAAGTTGGACCCAGCTCCGTTCTCTCTCAAACTCATATTGCGCAGGGCGATGTGAGCATCTCCCACCGCATGCACGTGCAGTTCCTTGTAGCTGGAACTGCCTCCCCGTGAGTTATTCTGCAGGTACTGGTCGGAAATGGTGTAGGTCTGGAAGGTTGATTTTCCGGACTCATCAGAGTCGGCCCAGGCGCTCGCCTTTGAGTTGTCCATGTCGGGATTCCGCAACTCGAGACTGCTTCCCAGTCCACCCGCCAGAAAGGGCCATTCACCACCGGTGGCATAGTGCACTTCGTCCGCAAGGTTGCCCCACGAGTCAATGAGCCGGACACTCTCTCCACTGTTGCTGAGATTATCGGTGAAGGGACCGATGACGCGTGCGCCCGGATGAGCCTGCCGGGTATACTCCGGGTTGGAGGCAACCACCAGGTATTCCCCCGGAGCAAGGCTCGTGCCCCCGGGAAAGGCGTATCTTACTCCCTCGTCGATTCTCCATCCATCCAGACTGATTGCAGAGCTGGAATTGTTGTATAGTTCAACATACTCCCCATCCCGATGGCTCGAAGGCGGCTCCACCATCAACTCGGTCATTACGATGCCCGTTTCCCGGGTGGGGTTGTTGGGCGCATTCTGACTCCCCGCCACCGAAGAATAGAACTCCCCCGATCCATCCGGGTAGGCAGCCGAGTAGTCCCTCCCGAACGCCTGCTCCACAACTGCGGCAGCGATCACCCGGTTCCCTGCGTCAATGAGCCAGAGCACTTCGTCGCCGCCTCCCGTGGAGAAGGAGACCGGCCAACTCTTGAACCCCCGGGACGAAATCGATCCAGTGAGGGGAACCTTGTCAGTGAAGTCACGGCGACTCGAAAGAAAGAGACCCGACATGTTCTGCGCGGCACTACCACCATGATAGAGTTCGATCCAATCGATATCCCCACCTGCATCGTAGTGCACTTCGTTGATGGCAAGCACGGTCCCGAGTTCCGCCGCACTTGAGTTGGCCGCATCCCGCGTGGGCGAGGTGAAGAGGAACCAGCTGCCCGATCCCGATGGCTTGCGTCCGAGGGAACGTCCGTCGATGGGCATGGCGGTATCGATCCCGTTCACGATGGTGGACCCGTCACTCTGGGTCAGGTAGATCACGGTGGGGCTGCCCACCGTGAGGCCGGCCTCGGAATAACCGAGGGAGGTGATCCCGCCCGCTGGCACATTGAGCACATTCGGGATCTGGTACTTGGTCAGGTTGCTCACCGAGTCGCTGAGATACCAGCCTCCGATATCCATGTCCGTCCCGGTGGGATTGTAGAACTCCACGAATCCCGTTCCGTTCTGCGGAAGCACCTCGTTGATCACGATGCTCGGTGCATTCGGGGTGGAAATATTCACCCGCGCGCCGAAGACCACGTCCGAACTGGTTGTTCCCGTCTGATGCACCTCAACCGCGAGAACATTGCTACCCACCACCAGCGGCGGAGCACTACTGGTAACAACGGCTTCCTCTTCGCTGGCATCACTTATCGTGCGACTGGCGGTCGTGGTATAGCTTGCTCCCTCGCTCACTCCAATGCCGCCCAACCACTGACCGTTGAGCCAGAAGCCCGCCCCATCATCGAGAATGGTGTCGATCGAGATCCCCGTACCGGCCACCGTACCATTGAAATCAAAGGTGGTCCGGAAGTAGTAGGTGATGATCTCGTTTCCGGGAGAGTTGGGGTTTTCGAACGGGGTTGTGATTCCAGGAGAGGGCACCACTGAAGTCTCGTAGCCGTAAAGTCCCGGACCGCTGTCCCAGCCTGCATCGTTGAAACCCACCTCTTTCCAGGATGTGCCCTGGTTGGATCCGTCATCGAGATACTTCCAGCTGTGGTCGTAATTGATGTAGGGCGCTCCTACCGAAAGATCGACTTCCGGATTGGAGTAAGGCTCCTCAGCGGCAGTCGGCTCACCCGTTCCAGGAGTTCCCCCGGACGAAGCGCTTGCCCTCCAGAGGCGATAGTCATCAATGGCGTAGTTGTCGTTCTCCAGAACCAGACTGTGCCCGCCACCATCTGCTTCGATAGCCCACGGCGCCCGGTCACCGTAGCGGAGGGTGCACACCATCGCACCGTTCTTGTCACGCAGGTTGATCCGCTCACCTTCATTAGCCATGGAACCGGTCCAGGGGCCTAGAACCCGCACCGAACCGGGCAGACCGTAAGCGGCCCGGAAGGTGGCGGGGTCGACCCCGCAGATTACGATCCGTTCCCAGGGTTTGAGAAAATTGCTCTCGTGGTCGCCATCATTGTATCCCGGAAAGTCGTATGCCACCGCCCCACGCATACGCCACTGCGCGATATCAAAGACCGTCGCGGTGAGGTTCTCCACTTCCAGGAACTCGTAGAGGCCTGCCGGGGGATGATACATCACCTCGCTGATGACAACCTGCTCTGCCTTTGTCTGTGAGAAAGAACCAACTGCCATCAGAACAGTGGGAATCAACGGGTGGATCTTCATGTGAGTTTTTCCTGCGAGGGGTGACGTTCTGACACTAAACCTCGTTACAATACCGTCACTCTGCATTCGGGCAAAGGTGAATGATCAGGTCAATTCCTGCTAATCCAGTCGGCTTTACCCCAGAAGAGGCACCCGGGCAGAGTCCAAGGAGGCGGCACAAACCTGGTGGCAATTGATGCCTCCACCGCAGCCCTGCCTCCCCTGCACTGCTACTCGACAATCACGCGATAGAAGAGTTCGGTGGCCCCTGCTCCATCATGAGGAATCATGGAGGTGCCCTCCGTGGCCTCCACGGTAGAAACATCCGTCCAACTTCCCTCCGTCAGGTCCGGGCTCACCTGCAGGGTGTAGCTGCGACCCGGAACGCTGTTCCATGTCGCCTGGATGGCAGCTCCCACGCGCACCACTTCGATCAGGCGAAAGACCGAGAGCCGGTCCAGGGGATCAGTCCCGGCAGCCACCTCTGCGCCATCGAGCGCGCCATCGCCATCGGTGTCCGGATTGAGAGGATCCGTTCCGGCCGCTGCCTCTTCACTATCGTCCAATCCATCATTATCCGGGTCCCCGAGGGACACTTCACCGGGCGTTCCACCCACCACCACGCTGGCACGCCAGTTGGCAGGATCATTATAGTTTCCTTCCGTGTCGATCACTTCCAGGGAAGCCCCCTGTCCATCCGCTTCGATCGCCCAGGGCGGTTGATCGGAATACTGGAAATCGTGAATGATGTCTCCCTTCGGATCAATGAGCACGATCGGCTCGCCACCATTGCTCATGCTGCCATCCGCCCATGCTGCCAGAACCCGGATGCTCCCCCCGTAGATGGCCTCGAAGTCGAGTTCGTCGGCCACCACCACAGCCACCTCACCAGACGCCAGGTCGATATCCCCGAAGACCAGCTCGGCGAAGGGATCGCCGTCCCGGAACTGGACCTGGGAGAGATTGATGGTGGAGCTTCCGGTATTCATCAGTTCGATGAACTCCAGATCGAACCCGTTGCCGAGATCGAGAGGATTATACATGATCTCCGTAATTCGCAGTGAATCCACGGCCGGACCGATCGCCGAGGCATCTGCCACCATGAAGTAATCGAACTCAAAACGAACCATGATGGGCGCGGGGGTGGAGGCAAAGATTCCCGTCTGCGTGAGGGTGGATTCGGCCGCCATCCCCGCCACGTGCAGGGACTCCCAGACCCCGGGACTGGTCCGATAGTCGAAATGGAGGTCATCCCCCACCCGCCGGATGCGGACCGCCGCGCTGTCCTTGACCCAGGAGATGGAGGCCAGGCGCGTCTCGGTCGTTCCCACGACTTTCTTCACCCGGAGGAAGTCTCCGTTTTCCATGCCCACCGCATAAATCACCTGCTGCCCGTTCTCCTGTGCCTTGAGGATCAGGCCCGCGATGAATCCTCCCTGCTGAATGTTGGAAAGCTTCACGTCGGTCTGCAGCAGGACGTCGCCGGTCGCGGAAACATCACGCCAGAGGACCGGATAGGCCGGTGTCTGACTGCGCATCGACTTGGCCACGTCATCGTTCAGCTTGAGGACCAACTGACCCGGTCGATCACCGAGAGAGTACCAGGCGCTCCCGCTGTAATCATGACGCACTTCCACGTTCTCTTCGGTCCACGCCTCCAAAAGCGTCTCATCGGTGAAGGGATGCCAGCCGGATTCCGCGTAGACTGCAATCTGCCGGGTGGCCACCGTCTCACGCTGGTCACCATCTTCCACCGTTGCGGTGAGAAGATAGAGACCCGGTTGCGGGAACTGAACGTTAACGCGCTCCGGAGACGGATTGTCCAGGACCGCCCCTTGGTCTACTTCCCAGGAGAAGGTGAGACCCGTGCCCTCCGGGTCAAAACTCGCGCCCGCGTCCACCACCAGGGTCTCGTGCATGCCGATGTTGAAGGAAGACGGCGTAGTGTTGAGATCCACGACTGGAGGCGCGTTTCCGGTCTTGTTGATGCTGAAAGTGTCACTGGCCACTATCAGGCCTTCCGAATCGAGCGCCTCGAACTCAAGGTCGTTGCGACCTTCCCTCAGGTAGATGCCCGAAGCCGTCCACTCGGCCTGGTCGGTGAACTGGATCTCCGCCTCCGGGTGCCCGATCAGGCGGATATCGAAAGCCCGGTGATTGCTTGTCCCGTCCAGGTCTATGACATTCTCCAAAGTGCTGGAGGGGCCACTCACTTCAAAGGACGCGTTGGAGACCGCACTCCCAATCTCGGAGTTCATGGCATAGTTCACCCGCCCGTTGTTGAAACTGTGGTAACCATTCGGGTTGATGGAGACTCTCCTGTTGGAGCGCACTTCCAGATCGAACCAGGTCTCAAGGCGCTTGGAATTCCTGGTATACTTTTCCACCATCTCACCGATGTAGTAGTTCACCCGCTGCTTGACGTAGGGCTTATAGAAGAAGTTGCGCACACCCGGAAGATTCCCGATAAAGGGGTCCGAAATGTTCCCAAAGGTGAGATCGGAGTCCCACTGCAGCAGGATCCACTTGCCATCCGAGTAACGCCGCAGGAAATACCCGTTCTTTCCACGGTTGCGGGTAAGGGTATCCCAGTCGGCGATCCAGCCTCGCACCACTGCATTGACCGCCATCATGTCGATGTCCGCCATGCGCTCGATTTCCTCGCGGGTGAAGCGGTTCTGTCCCACCGAAAAGATCCAGTTGAGGAAGGACCCGTAATCGTATTCATCCTCCCGGGAACGTTTCATCCACTCGGCGTGGTACATGTTGGGTTCAACACTGCGACCGTCCACTCCCCAGTCGGCATTTTCCTGGGCGCGGCCCCAACCGTCGTCGAACCACCACTTGTCATCGATACGGTAGAGTTCCCCCTTCTCTCCCTGCTCCCAGTTGCGTTTCAGGAAATCGTTGGCGTTGGTCTCCACGTCTTCCCGGATCATCGGCGGTCCGTTGTTGATCACGATTCGAATGAACTCGTTTTCGTTCGAGGGATGCCCGAGGAGATAGAGCCAGTAGCGCGCCAGGCGGTTGTTGTGAGACCGACCTGCCACCGGGTCGTCATCGATCGCACGACGGGACCAACCCCGGTAACGCCTGTCCCGGGGACTCTTCCACTTGAGGCTCTTGCCCTGCGAGGTGCTGAAGCCGTCGGAGCGCTGCCACGGACTCCCGGCCTTGCGAAACTCGGCATTGTAGATGATGTGTCGCTCGTTGGCGATGAAGGTACAGTTGAAGAACTGGTTGGAGAGGCGGGGAAAGGCATAGTTGAAGGAGGAACCCTGTCCCGTATTCCCCAGGGCCTGCACGCTGCGGGCAGACAGAACGAAACGCTGGCTCCGCAGATCCCGTGGGACTGGGGTGGTATCAACAATGAACATGGCTGGTCGGGTCGGCGCCAGACTCGGCATCACGGTGGCATCTCCGCTCCCATTGTCGGTCTCCACGTAGAACTGTGCAATCGTGCCATCCGAGGTGTACTGGTCCAGGGTGGCCGTATAGATTCCGTCTCCCGGCACGTTGTCGCCGTTGGTGCCATCATCCACCATGAGGGTCGTGCTCCAGGACGAATTCTGGTTCGTGCTGTCGAGACGATGGCGCAGGTTGACGGTGGGGGCGGTGGCAGAATCCACTTTCACTGTGACCTCCACCGGATTGCCACGCGGAACAGCCGGACTATGAATGAGCCCGCTCAGGGTAGGCACGGCTGAGGAAATCAGCGCCGAGTTGGGTGCTCCCGCGGTTCCCAGATTCCTGGGCACGGGCAGATGCAGCACCCCACCGAAGGAACGGTCCCAGCTGTGCACGATCACGGTGGGTTTTCCGTAGACCCACCGGGCCTCGCACGCAAACGTCAGGGAATCCGATCTGTTCATCCCGGTCACGTCGATCTCCACCCGGTTGGCCTTGATGTCCCCGTGACCAGTCGAGACAAGATGAAACTCACGTCCCTCCATGTGGCTGAGGTAATGGGTCCCCTGGCAGAGCCATCCGGTTGATCCCTGACCGTTGTTGCTGACCCGCTCCCCGTTGCTCGGCAGCAGATTGGGTCCCACCCCCCTCACGGAAAAATTCATGCCCCGCATTGCGATCTGGCAATCGCCCACGCCATGCATGTGCAACTCCTTGTAGCTGCTCTCCTGACCCATCGTCCGCAACCGGTCGTAGCGGTCAGTGATGGCAAAGCTCGTCCACTCTCCCTTCTGTGACTCGTCGGAATCCCTCCAGGCAGTGGGGACGGAGTTGTCCATCTCCGGATGACGCAGTTCGAGGGAACTGCCGAGGCCGCCCGCTTTCTCGGGCCAGTCACCGCCGGTATGATAGTGGACCTCGTCCACCAGGTTGCCCCAGGCATCCTCGATGCGGAGGAGTTCGTTGTTATTGTTCAGGCTGCCGCTGTATTGCCCGATGATGCGGGCCTGCGGGAAGGCTGCCCCGGTAATGCGCTGATTGGCGGCAATGATGACATGCTCGCCGGGGTCGATCACAGCCCCATCCGGAAAGCGGAAGCTCACTCCCTCCGAGATCCGCCAGTCGCTCATGTCCACGCCGGAACCTCCCTTGTTGTAAAGCTCGATGAACTCACCATCACGATGCCCGGAGGGCGGCTCTACCATGAGCTCGTTAATGACCACCCCGGTCTCGCGATCCGGATTATTCGGAGCATCCCGGCTTCCCTGGGCAGAGGAGTAAAAATCGTTCGAGCCATCGGGATAAGCCGCAGCGTGGTCACGCCCCGTATCCCGGTCATAATCCACCGCGCTACGCACTACATTGTTGGCATCGACGAGGAAGGCCACACTGTTGTTGGAGAACCCCACATCGAAGCTGAGAAAGCCATTCCCCGGCACTGATCCGGAGATATTCACCTTGTCGCCAAAGCCCCGTGCCCCGCTCAGGAAGAAACCATCCACACTCTGGGGTGTCGGGGAGCTGTTGTGGATTTCAATCCAGTCGACATCCCCATCCCCGTCGAAATGCACCTCATTGATGAAGAGCGAGGAAACCACCGCGCTGTCGGAGTTGCCGGGAAATCCTCCCACCCTTGAACTGGAACCCCAGCTCCGGTAGTCATCGATAGCGCGCTCGGTATCGGTCAGGACCAGGCTGTGTCCCGCACCGTCGGGAGCAACTTCCCAGGGGTATTCGTCGTCGTAGCGCACCGACGCCATGATAACTCCGTTCTTGTCCCGCAACGTGACCCGCTCACCCGCGTTGTCCAGGTTACCAGCCCATGGGCCGAACACCTGGATCGCTTCCGATACGCCGTAGGCGGCGCGGAAGGCGGCAGGATCACCCTCACACACCACGATCTTCCGTCGGCCGATAAGGAAGGAATCCGTGGCGGCGCCGGGATCGAATCCGGGGAAGGTGTAACTGACACCCCCCGTCACCTCCCATTCCGCCATATCAAAGACGGTAGAGGTCAAATTCTCGATTTCGATGAATTCCGGAAGTGGCGTCTCGCCCTCCGGAACCATCTGCGGGTGATACATGATCTCCCGGATGACAACCTGCTCGGCCCAAAGGGACTGCGTGACCAGGGGGGCACAAAGGAACGATATGGTGATCGCTAGGGAACGTTTCATCTTTCTGGGATCCTCTAAAAAAAGGGGGGTAATGGGTTTCGGCCGCCCAGTGGCCTCGACATTCATCCTTTCCGGACAAACCCTTATGTAAAGGTGGAAAGAGGACCGGTTCGGGAATTGTTCTTTCGAACAATCTTTCAAGCCGGATCGGGGCCAGTCTACCTGTCACTCATCCACTCCCCTCCCGCAAGGATTTCTTGTAATAGCCTGAAGAAAAACAAGTTTGGCAGGCACCCCTTTCTCTCCACCCATGACCCACGTGAACGAGTGACCTGGCAAATTCGGGTTGAGATGAGATAGGGATCCTTTAACACCAAGCACGCGGAAGACCGACCGGCTCCGCTCCCTGTCATGAGATTTCCAATCCTGCTTTTGCTCATGGGCTCCCGCCAGGGCGCCTTATTGCTCGCCGCCCTCATCTTCACCGTCCCCTCCGCCACCCTGGGCCAGGAGATCGACTTCGCCCGGGAGGTTCTCCCCATTCTCTCCAACAAGTGCTTCGTCTGCCACGGACCGGACACCAAGAAAAAGAACCGGCTCCGTCTCGATTCCTACGAGCATGCCACCGCTGACCGCGACGGCTATCACGCTATCGATCCCAAGGATCCCGCCGAGAGCGAGATGCTCGTGCGACTTCACGACAAGGAAGACCCCATGCCGCCGGAGGATGCCGAGAAGCAACTGTCCGATGCCGAACGGAAGATCCTGATCCAGTGGGTGAAGGAGGGAGGAACCTACGCCAGGCACTGGGCCTTCGTCCTGCCCCGACGCACCGATCCGCCCAAGGGCACCACTTCACACGGCCCCATCGATCGCTTCGTGGAAGCCAGGCTCAAGGAAAAATCCGGTGGCAAGGTGGGTTTCGCCCCGGAGGCTGATCGCGCCACCCTCGCCCGGCGGGCCGCTCTTACCCTGACTGGCCTCCCCCCGGAACCAGCTGA
>Ga0066832_10000069_pt1 | contig 26199 bp, 20 predicted proteins | sample ETNtaG_35_FD_66731 | JGI IMG/M metagenome (GOLD analysis project Ga0066832, IMG submission 66731) | Marine microbial and viral communities from oxygen minimum zone, Eastern Pacific Ocean - ETNP201306PF51B | ecosystem: Environmental > Aquatic > Marine > Oceanic | place: Pacific Ocean: Eastern...
AGTGTGGTGAAGAGGAGTGGATAGCCCCATTCAATGAACGGGATGGCGTTCCTACCGATTTCCTGAACCATCTGGATCAGTAAACTGAGGCGAAGAACCCGAAAGAAATATGGGCAATTATCTGTCGCCGGACGAATATGAAAAGGATACTCCCGGTAGAACTGTTTTCGGTCCTCGGACAAAATCGCTTGCGCCGCTCGAAAGTAGATCGGTTCAGCCAGTTGGTTGTAACGGTTTGCCTCCGATTCCGGCATCTGAGGATAATATGCGACGTCGAAGGAACGTTGGCGGCAGAAATCCCAAATTGCCGCCTGTTCGTTTGGTTGGAATTGCCCGTTTTTGACCAGCAGCGTTCCTGTACTCAAACCGCGAATCATTGCCAGTTGTTCGGAGGGCATCTCTCCATCAATATTTTCCAGCGCTTCAACCGTCACGGCGAACAACTTGATCATACCCCGCGGTGGTGTTCTCAAACCACCATAGGTGATCGAAATCAGTCCATCAGGTGTCAGATGTTGAAATAATTCTGCCATTGCTTCAACCGTATAAGGATAACTTTCACTCAGAGGGGTTGCAGCATCAGGCAACACCATCTGGATGAGGTCATATTTCTCCACTGTCGATCTGATAAACCCCCGTGTTTCAGCAATGTGAAGCCGTACGGGATAAGCTAAATCCGACGCGTAAATGTGCCCGGCTAAATCTCCGTGTTCCCTTTCTACCAATTCAATCACCTGGGGATTCAGTTCGACCGCATCGACGGAAGCGGAGTCGTGGTAAAGCGCGTTGAGGACCTCACCGCCACCACCTGCACCCAAGACGAGCACGCGTGGTCTTATATGCTAAGGCCGCGAGGTGGTATCGTCCAGGTAAGCCAGTTTCGACAGGTTACCATCGAAATCGGTGATTGCCGTCATCCCGTCAGCATCCGTGAATAAGCCCATGGTATCGAATGTTGTGAACTCAGGCTTAACCCCGGTGCCGAGTGGATCGATTGGCTACGAACGACATGTAAGACGCCGAGCGGACTGTACCGTTCGCTCAGAGCTACGGCATCCGGAAAGTTCCGTATTCGACTTAATCCTTTATAAGGTGAAACCTCTATTGAGATTGGTTTAAGAAAAAGGTAGCTGATAAACGGTCCCGCAATTCCCACGATTAGAACGATTGGCCTCCAATGTATCTTACCCTCCCGGTACAAATTGGGAATCAGGATATTGCAAAATCCGATCATTGAAATGATCGTTAAGTTATGCACCGGAGTGAACAGGTACATAGTGAAGATAATGCCTAATGCGCCGACACCAGAACCGAGAAGATCAAAAAAGTAGAGCCGATTGACTTTCTCAGTGAACTGCAGTAGTGCCATACCGATACAAGCTGCGCCGAAGAAAAAGGGAATTGATAAAATGAGATAGATGGCAAAAAGAGATAGCATCTGGCTCGGTTGCCAGACCAGCATGAAAGGGTTAAAGGACACAGATTGGCTCAACCTAAAACAGCAGGGAACGTTAATCGCATAGATGATTCCAGCGATCGTATAGGCGGTATGAAAGCGCGGCATCAACCAACGCTGTGTGATTGAAATCATCGTGCCGCTGGCACCGAATCCAAGTAGCGAAAAGCTGATAATCACGTATGCGAAATGGTGCCATTGGGCAATCGAGAACAGGCGCATTAGAGTGATCTCGTAAGCGATAATTGAGCCGGATAACAGAGAGATTGAAAGAAAATAGGAGGACATTTAGGTTCAGGTCAAGGCTAAAAACCTGGCTAATAGTCGAAATTTGGTTTTAGTTATTCGATGTGCTTGTTTTTTCATTGCAGTGACTCGTTTAAGCCTCTATCCCTTCGCCCTAAAGCAGCGACGTGTCCTTCGTTCCCCGGATCAAGGCTGTTTCGCTACTAAGTCGAGGATGGGACGAGTCAAGGGCAAGCCATGACTAACATTTGAAGGGATACTAAAAAAACAGGGATTTTCAGCCATTGATGCACTCATCCCCCGGCCTCCTCAATGTTTTCAAAGGGCTGATTGGGACCGGTAGAAGTGATTGGCTAAAGCGCGGCCGTATTCTGACCAGTTGCGGATACGGTGTAATTCTTTTTGACCCGAGCCAATGTTTTTCTTGCTTTTGACATCAACCAAGGTTACTCGCTCTTTGCTCCTTTTGTCCGGCTGTTATGCACCAAAGCCAGAGGAATGATGAGTAGTGAATTTTCAATTCTTTGCTGTCTGAATTGTGATTTCTATGATCCCCATAATTGTCAGGTTGGAATTCATTACCACAAAAAGGCTGTTGAGGCTGATGATAGTGTGAAGATTTGTCAATCTTCGCTCCGATCGGGTAACCTCAAAACATGGTATTTCGGATTTGCGGGCCGATGGGTATCTTTCGATTCTATTCTACTCTTTAACCTGTCAATCAGCGTCAATAAACCTCAAGGAGAAAAGATCTGCATCTTTGAGCTGAAATTTCAGGCGAATTGGCTGGTCGTTCAGCCTGCTAATCTCTGTACCGGATATCCAACTGACAATATGCTCCAGACGATCTCCGATGATCTCTGGACAATCCTCCGCAGTGAATCCTTCAATCGGTTCGCTACTAGCCGTTTGAATTTCAACACGGATCCCACCCGCCGCCGAGGTGGCATAATTAATCGATAACTCCGACCCTTCAAACGTAAAAGGTTTAGTCACTAGTTCGCCGCCTTGGTACGAGCCATATACGGAAACGAAACCGTCGGGCCGTAGCGTGTACCGCCGCAGGTGGATGGTAGGATATCCGGCGTGATGTTTAACGTAGATTGATAACTCCTGCTCTCCGGTCTGGATAATGCCGCGGGCTGCATAGTTGGCACGAGAGGTCCAGTTTTCCAGGTCGAATCCTGGCCGGATAAAGGCTTCCAGAAAGGTGCGCCTGAAATCGGTTCCACCCCGTGTCGAAGCCAGCAGGATATCGGTACAGTCGCTAACGTAATCCCACTGAGTTGGCGTTCCGATCCGACGAGCCTCTTCTTCGGTTACTACACGGCGCCCCGGCAGATACCGCGTCGGTAGTCCCAGATAGATATGAGGAGCACGAGCATAGGGATCGATCTGGTTGGTGTAGAGGTGCTGAAGCGGCTTGTCATCCAGATCCAGGTTGACCGGATCAGTCCAGTGGATGAAGTCTTCTGATGTCGTGCGGGCGATCCAACGTACGCCTTGGTGAAAAATGCGAAAGTAGCAAACATACTGCTCTTCACTGACAGACCAAAAGGCGTTGTTTTGAGAATCGAATGCCCCCTGGGTGATCACGGGCTCGTCTTGCATTTGCTTCCAGTGTAAGCCGTCAGGTGATGCGAAGGCGAGTAAGCCTGGTTTACCAGTTCCACCCAGTACCTTGTATCGCTGGTCAGGTGAGCGATTGGGATTGACATCGATAAACGGTGCCAGATTATGGCAGCCACGATTCCACCAACACCGTGAGTAGCTTGTAGGCCGATGATAGGATTTTCACTTAGATGCGATTCCCCTCAGCCTTAATTGAGCCTACTTGAGGTTCTGAAATCTCGATGATATAATAGGGTTTTGACTTTCAACTCTTACTAAGACCTACAAAGTCCCCGCTTTTGGCCAATTGAGGTAGAACATTTTAATCTATGAATCAAGATCATCAAGCTGAACTCAAAGCTTTTACTCTACAACACGATTTTTTTGTTGGCATCGATTCCGATGGATGTGCTTTCAACTCTATGGAAGTTAAGCACAACGATGGTTTTAGCGTTAGCCTAATCAAACATTTTGGTTTGGCAGGAATCTCCCGTCAAGTGCATCAGGTTTGGGATTTTGTTAATCTCTACTCTAAAACCCGCGGTATCAACCGGTTCAAGGCTATCTTGCTGGCCTGTGATTTGTTGAAAAAGATGCCCAAAGTGCAGACTTCAGGCGTTTCAGTACCCGATTTGTCCTACCTGTACGGATGGACTGAAAATGAAACTTCGCTTGGCAACCCAGCACTAGCCATAGAGATTGAATCATCAACGGGAGCCAAACGTCAAGAACTAGAGCTGGTCATGGCTTGGAGTTTGGGTGTTAACGACATGATAGCGCAGGTGGTTCACAATCTGCCGCCATTCCCTGGCGTGCGGGAAAGCCTGCAAAAATTACAAGGTCGGGCCGATGTAATTGTAGTTTCCGCCACACCTTACGAGGCCTTGAAAAGAGAGTGGGACGAACACGAGATTACACCGTATGTGTCGCTGATTGCAGGTCAGGAGATGGGATCTAAAACTGAACATCTGACTATTGCTGCTGGGGGCAAATACCCATCAGACCGGATCTTGATGATCGGTGATTCGCCGGGAGACTTGAAAGCCGCTCAAGGGGTCGATGCTCTGTTCTTTCCTATCAATCCAGGTGAAGAAGAGGTATCCTGGCAGTCATTTCTAAATGAAGGAATCGATAAGTTTTTCAACGGTGAATTTACCGGTGAGTATCAACAACAACTGATTGACCAATACGACGGGTTTCTGCCTGAAAATCCACCTTGGAGCCAATGATGCAGATCGTCGTTTTCAATCCTTACGAGCCGACCTACAACCCGCTTGTTTCCGCTTTGCAACAACTGATTATCGAAACGGCTACCAATCACGATGTTCACTTTCCAGAGTGCAACCAGATCTTTGAAGAATTGGGACCAACAACCGATATTTTTCTAGGCTATACGTCGATGCAGACGATCAGCCACTTGACTAGAGCCAAGTGGCTGCAATCTATCAGCGCGGGGATCGTACCAGAAGTGACTGTTGAACTCGCTAAGCGGCAGCAAGAAACAGGCAAAAGTATTGCTTTTACGAACGCACGAGGGGTTTATGCTCCACAAGCCGCAGAACACGCCTTTGCCCTGTTACTGGGACTAACACGTGGGATTCATCGACAAGACCGAAATCTACTAACCGATCGCTGGGCTAAACTACCGGTGATTGAAATCGGTGGATCGACACTGGGGATTATCGGTATGGGTGGATTCGGCCTCGAGATGGCACAACGCGCTAAAGGCTTTAACATGAAGGTGGTTGCCATCGATCCCTACCGAACTGATAAGCCGGAGAACGTCGATCAACTGTTGTCAACTGACCAATTACCGTCTCTAATGCAGCAGTCCGACGCGGTGATGCTGGCTTGCCCTTACACCAAAGAGACACACCACATAGTCAATAGTGAGATGTTGGCATTGATGAAACCGACCGCTTATCTAATCAATGTCACTCGTGGAAAAAATGTTGATCAGCAAGCCTTGATCAAGGTTTTGCAGGAGCAGCGAATTGCAGGAGCGGGCTTGGATGTTTTTGATACAGAGCCGTTGCCAATAAATAACCCACTTTGGGATATGAAAAATGTGATTATCACACCGCACAACGCCGGATTATCCCAGCATCGGCCTCGGTTAACAGTGGAACTATTCTGCCAAAATTTTAAGCACTTTTTAGCAGGAGAACCCTTACGAAATGCAGTCGACCTCAACCGTGGATTCTAAGCTCTTCGTATCCTACCACTTAGGTCAGATAGTGTAAGAATTGAATAGAGCTTAATTGAGGTATCCTCGCAACTGGGTCGCCTCTGCAACCTTTTCGATGCCAACCATGAATGCTGCTGTTCTCATGGAGGTCTTTTTTTCTTCGGCCAGTTGGCGGACTTGTTGGTAGGTCTTAACCAGAATCCTCTTTAACTCGGCATTGACTTGGCTGAGTTCCCAGGTAAACTCCTGGATATTCTGAACCCATTCAAAGTAAGAGACAATCACGCCACCAGCATTGACTAGAATGTCTGGAAATATCAACTTTCCCTTGTCCAATAAAATATCTTCACCCGATCTAGTAATTGGGCCATTGGCCGCCTCGAAAATGGCAGCAGCTTGAATCCGGTCGGCATTTTGCTCTGTAATTACACCCCCGATTGCTGCTGGAACTAAAATATCGCACTCTAGTTCCAGCAATTCTTCGTTGGTAACCTGGTCCGCATCGTCAAATTCTTGCACCAATCGGCGTTGCACCGGAAAGTCGGTCAGTTGATCGAGCGGAAGTCCTTTTGGGTTGTAGATTCCGCCGGCGTAATCGCTAACGGCAACAACTTTGGCCTTCATCTGATCGAGAAAGGTCGCAGCATACAGGCCGACGTTACCAAAACCTTGGATGGCTACTTTAGCACCGGTAACTGGAATTTGATCAAAATCGTTAGCCGCTTGCTCAATTACTAGAGCGGTTCCACGCCCTGTTGCTTCCGTTCGCCCAAAAGAGCCGTTCAGGCCGATCGGTTTCCCCGTTACAACCTCCGGTGTATGGCCGCGAATTTTAGCGTATTCATCCATTAACCAGGCCATCGTTTGGCTATCAGTACCCATGTCTGGGGCGGGAATATCGTGTCGAGGGCCAATTACCAGGGAGATTTTATCGGTGAATACCCGAGTAAGTTTTTCCAGTTCGTTAGTTTCCAATTCGCGTGGATCACAAGTGACACCGCCCTTGGCACCGCCGAGTGGCAAGCCGGTCAAAGCCGTCTTCCAGGTCATCAAGGAAGCGAGTGCTCTGACGTCATCCAGATCAGCTGTTGGATGATAACGGATGCCCCCTTTGAACGGTCCTCGAAAATTATTGTGCTGAACCCTGTATCCATTGTAAAGATCTAACCGGCCGTCGTTTCGGCGTAGTGGCACCTCGACTGTGATTTCCCGATAGGGATTAATAAGGGTTCTTCTCATGTCGTCTGGTAGATCTAGTAGTTCTCCGGCTTTGTGAAAGAAGTGTTTTACATTTTCCGTCGCTGATTCTCTTTTCATCTGGTATCCTTTACTAATCCATATAAATCTGCTATCCTCAAGTTTATTATAGGACAAGCATCAAGCGCTGTCAACATCTGGTTACTGAATGCCACTATCTACCGAGATAATGTTGCTTCGCTATCAAGCAGGAATATAATCTCTCACCACTGTTTGTTGTCTCATTTTTTAGCGGCAATTACTGATCGGTTCAATGTTGGCACAGGTTCAAGTCGTCTGGTAGGCTTTTGTTATTAATCTAATGGTTGAAAACAGCCAGATTTCACCGGTTAACGAAAACCGGTATAATTCAATGAAACCACAAAAAATAGAAAGGGAATAAGAAATGGTTAAGTGTGCGCTTATTAGCGGCAAAGGGATGGGAATGATGCATGGTGGGAATTTCCACAACCATGCTAATGCTAAAGTAGTGGCTATCTGTGACATGGATCCCGAACTCCGGCAAAAGGCTGAAGCCGAATTTCAGGTACCGGGATATGAAAGTATTGATCAATTGTTGTCCAACTGCGATGTCGATTTGATGTTGCTCATCGTCAACGAAACCCGCCGGATTCCACCGTTGCGCCAGCTTCTGGCCGCTGGACAGAATGTCTTTACCGAGAAACCCCTCTGTGGCCTGGAAGGGCAATTCCGCTTGCGCGAAGCTGATGCGGCCATCGCTGCGCCAGCTATCTTGGAGTGGCGTGACTCAGGATTAAAGTTTGGTATCGATTTCAACTATCGATTTATGCACCACTTCCAAAAACTCCACCAGGATGTAGCTGAAGACCAGTTAGGTGAAATCCAAATGGTGAGAGCGCGAGCGCATTTCAACTGTTGGTCTCATGTCATCGATCAGATACTCTGGAGCATGGGACGACCTGAATGGGTCAGCGTGGTCGGCGATTCCGAGCAGAAAGGAGGGTGGCAACGCATGATTCATATGAAATGGGCCAATGGAGCCATCGGTACGCTGGATGGTACCAACACTTGGGGGATGGAGTACCCGCTGGGCGTAATGATTGTCGGAGATCATCACTATGCCGAAGCGTGGGGGCTGGATGGTCGCTATCGTCGGTGCAAAGCCAATAGTTCTGACGTCGAAGAACTGTGGGAGGCCGAAGAAGGGAAACCGGAGATGCCGAAATCTTTTGTCCGTATGGCGGATGGTGTTATCCAGTCGATACTCAAAGATCAACCATTTCCTGCCGATGGAGAAGCGGCTTGGAACGAGTTGTTGTTCGAAGCCGCTGTATATCGCTCGGCCGGTAACAGTGGCGAAAGAGTGTGGCTGAAAGATGTAGAAACTTCAGCGATGTCAAGTGCCTGAATCGGACCTTTCATTTTAAACTTCCAACCTGGAGACAAAACGGCATTTGCTGAAACCTGCCACTTACCTTTGCCGTAGCATGTACCTACCTATAAAGGGGTACTGTTGTGGCCAAGTGGTATATAATCAACCGAGCGTCTGGCTCGGATGATCTAAAGTCGGCACTTTTAGACCTTGAGCGACAGGTTGCTGTCTGGCGGGAACTGTCGCATCAGGATGCCGACAGAATTGACTTTTTACTTCAACGGAATGATCTGCTACGTGATGAGTTCCGACAAGAGTGTCAGCGGCTAGAGCCCGGATGTGATCGAGCCGACGAGTTGGCTCGAAAACTCCTGGCTCTAGGTAAAGAGCGTAAACGGCTTAACCGTAAGCGCGATCGCACTGATGGGTTGGATAAGATGCTTCTGGTAGCACAGAATCATGTCTACCAGTTTCTTCAGCAACAGATTCGACAAAACAAAGCGTCCAGAGGACTTCTAGACCGCCTGCGCAGTTCCTTTATCGGTGATAACGGCATCGGTCGAGATAGTGCGTCAGGGGCTAGACCTTAGTGTACAACGTTGTTTCGCCGCCGCCCAACGAACCAGAAACGGTTCTGTTGTCTTTGTTGAGATCATAGAGAATTTCGACAGTATTGAAATTCCCAAAACCGATCTCGCTTCCCAGACGGCGTCCGTTCGTTTCGCCCAAATTGGTCAACCAAGATAGCCTCTACACGGTTGTAGGGGCTGTACCCAGTCTGGGCGCAGCCCCTACGAATTTACGAATCTTACAAATTCGCACTACCTGCTCAATTCACGGTGAATAGAATCAGACGCCCCGGCCTAGAGGGCGAATCCACTAGGATGCAGGTGACGCTGGAAGGTTCCAAATCCGAACATAGTCGGGTTGTAGTCGGTAACGTAATCTATCCTGCTCCGTTGGGGAATCTGTTCCTCTATCTCCATGCACCAGTAACAACCATTAACCAGCAACCGCCTTAGTCCTTCGCTAAGTAGATCGACCGAAGCACCCATCGTAGTGTTGAAAACCCGACAGGTGTTGCCGGTCTCACCGGTGTAGGTCTTGATCCAGGCCAAGGGCATGGTTGATTTCTCGGCTTTAGGCCCATCGTTTGGATCCATACCGACTAGAACTTGACCATTCAACAAGATCTTCAGGTCGTCACCGACGAGTTCCTTAACACTGTAGACATCGCTCGGCCCCCAGACATCCTCAACGCCTCGCAGAATCGGATGTGTTTCGTAGAGACCGTTAACCAGTCCACGGGCACTCTCTTTACCGTGGTGGCCGTGATGATTAATCCAAGTTTCGCCCAGTACCTGCCTACCGTAGCCTCCCTCAAAATCCGAATTTTTGAAATCATACTTGGCATAAGGACTGTCGAGGTTACGGGTATAGTTGAAGGCGTGAGTGGCTGTTCGTAATCCCATGACTGGTTTGCCGGCATTGGTGTAATCGATGATGTATTTCATCTGCTCATCGGGTAATTCCCGAAAGCGGGTAAACAGGATCATCATATCGGCCCCTTCCAGATGGTGCAACCCCGGAATATTGGTTTGCACCTCCGGATCAATCTCGCCAGTATCCGGATTAATGGCAAATAGGACTGTAGAACGAAAACCGTGATGGGTGGATAAGATCTGGCCCAGCATCGGCAGGCTTTCCTCTGAACGATACTCCTCGTCACCGCTGACCAAAACGATATGCTTACCCGCGCCGGGGCCGTCGCCCCCCTGATATTCAACCCATAAGTCTGTCTTTTGACTCATTTTATAACTCCTTATATTAGAATAATTTAGAATAGTGAATAGAGGAAACAGTACTTCACTATTTATATTTTGTGCGTTAGTCTATACCCAAAAACTTTTTATAGATCTCCTCGTAGAGACGAACGTCGGTCAGAGTATCCTGCCCCGATGACCGGAACGGCTCGTTATTTCTGATATTCTGGATAAAGTGTTTGGCCTCTCGATGGTAGGACCAGGTCCAACTCGGCTTTGGAATCGGACGGGTGATCTGTTGTTCTTCACCCGCGCGATAGACCTCGACTTCAGCGGGTGTGTTTTTCAACAGTAGGGGTGGGGCCCAAGTATGAACCCATCCGTGCTGGAAGTAGATTTGCGTATGTTCATCCCAGCGATAGTGAGAAATATTACCGGATTCGAGGATGGCTCTGTTACCTGCCATTTCGAAGATTACAACACCGTCAAACCCGTTGTCATCGAGGTCGACCACTTTGACACTGGCATCGTCCCCCGCATCCAGAAACCAGCGCAGTAGGTTGATGTTGTGGGTGTATTGTTGTAGATAACTGAGATATGACCCCGCCCGGTCAGCGGGCAACCAATCGGGGATCGGTTCCGAAGCACCCGGTTGTCGTTCGTTAGTGATGTCCCTAGGGGTGTCCAAGTTGCAAACCCAGTCACCACCAAAACCGTGATTCCGAACGTAGGTCAGTGCACCCAACTCACCGGTTTGGCGAAATTGATCGACGGTAGCCTTAACCAGTTCGTTGCCGGCGTCGTATCGTTTCATGTAACCGACCATCAGTTTGGTGCTAACTGACTCGGCGGCCTCCAGCATCTCTTCTGCCTGCTTGACGGAGACGGCCATCGGTTTTTCCATGAAGACGTGTTTACCGGCACTGAGTAAGTCTTTCGCGATTTGGCCTTGCAGGGCGAAACCGGCTGAGACTGCAACAGCTTCAATTTCGTCGTCTTTAGCCAGTTCTAAATGGTGGTGATACTGTTTCGGAATCCGGTATCGATCCCGCACCTTTTGTCCCAGTTCGGTCCTAACCTCTGCAATCGCCATCAGTTGACAATCCGGAATACTGATAAAATTAGGAATGTGAACCTTCTGTGCCATAAACCCACAACCTACATATCCGAGCCTGATCGGTTCCATCAATGTCAATCTCCCTTTACAAATTATCTATTTACAAATTAATCGTTTTTTCTGCAACGCTCAGTCCAAAAGATGGTCAGTCGATAAATCTCCAGCCAAAAATGATAGGGGCGAAAGAGTATTGCTCGTTCACTCTTGCTCGGCAAAAACCTCAGCGCTGAACCTGTAAATTTGTGTCTGCTCCGACTGCCAGGCGTCGGTGGGTAAATCGGCTTTAAGACAGGTCTGTGCTAAGAACGAAAGCCGATCCAAGCGGTGGGTTACCGCCACCTGCGGCAGTAGCAGACCATTCTGTTGGCCCTGGGTAATATACAGACCGTGTCTTCCGATTTCAATCTCGGTGATGTCAACGACAGGCTCGAGTGGTGTCAAAACCGATAGTTCTATTTCCAGATCCCCGATTTCATCGGCTCGGACGGGAGGGAATCGAGGGTCACGAGTAGCAGCAGCCACCGCCATTTCGGTCACTAGCTTGTACAGGGGTTGGTCGGAGGTGATTGTACCGATGCAACCCCGCAGCTGCCCCTGCTCGTAGAGGGAAACAAAAAGACCACAACAACTCATTAGCACCGGATCGTCAATATCGAAACTGACTGAAATAGATCTATCTATCTCAGCCTTGATTGACGTCCGAGCAATATCCAGAATTAGTTTTTGACTAGAGGTGGAGAGTTGGGTAGTAGGCATTATTGGGTAAACCTCACCTAAACTATTATAGCACGTTTTAGCAGAGAATAGAAATCCCTACCCTCAAAAACCAACTGCTAAAGAGAATTGATGAGTTCCATGGAGTTGTGAATGGCTATGCTGACGATAACCGATATTCAGGCGATTGTTGCCGAAACCGAATCCATATACCAGTTGTGAAGGGAACGAAAAACCACCAGCGTGCAACGACAAATTCGGATGAGGATGAAAATCGACAGCAACCGTTAATCGGCGGTCCAGCAGACCTAGCACCAACTCGGCATTGGATTGTACTTGAATCTGCAAGCTGCCGCTGAAAGTCGGGGATAGGATACTTGGCAATTGAGGTTTATTAAGACGAGATACCAACAGAGTAGTAGTAAAAGATGGCCGGATCCGCCACTTGGCGCCAACTGCTAACCCAAAGGCGGAGCGCTGACCAAAGTTATCGATCCGTAGTTGAAAGCTGATCCACCCAGGCCTGTAAGTCAAACTGTGCCTTGCTGATGGTCACTGCCAGCGTCTGTAGATCTTCAGCATAAGTTTGTGTTCCGAACTGCTGCCAATCGGTCTCTATCTCCACCTTGAAAGGCGTTCCAAGACGGAAGCGATAAGAAATGAAATGTTCGGTTAACGCTGAGACGGTAAACGGTTTAGAGAAGGTGGAGAAAAAACGGTGTGTGGCGGGCTCAGAAGGAGAGGATGAAAAGCCGATGCCACACCAGACCTGCGTCGCATACGACAAGCGATCAAAAGCGGCATCGGCTGAGATATTCCAAGCTACTCCCCAGATAATAATTGTCAGGAAGAGGTTGGTTGGTCGAAGTCTCACATTACGAAACGTCCAGCAAAGATATTGTTACTGGGCAATCCGCGATTCCACCTAACCGACAATACTTCATCTTGATAGCGATAGGTTTCGGATTTACCGACGATCGGTTGGTCTATTTTCTCCAGCGGTCGGTACCAGATCTGATGTGGCTGGGTACACTCGTAGCAGGGAAATCGAGAGACATCCAGTGCTAAGATCTGACCTACCTGGAGTTTGTAGTTCAGGCCTATCTTACTGAAATCAATTTCAACCTTCTTGACTGCCACCACTTGACCTACTATAGTCGATCGCTTTGTTTTCATTAGATCCACGACCGCTTGCTGTTGCATCGGCGTGGCTTGTGGGTCGAGGTATAACACACTCCGTCGGGCATTCTGATTTAGATCTAAGTTCTGATCTGCGCTGACCACTGCAACTATGGTTAAACCGCTTAACGAAACGCTGTTCCAGGTGCCAGACTCGATCTGCCAGACCAGTGTAGCCTCTCTGCCACCTTCAACATAATCAGAACCGAAATGACAGGCACCGGTATAGACATCGACCGAGCGTGCCTCCAAGTACTCGCCCTCAATTTCAGCCGTTGTAACGGCCGTCGCTAGATGGAAGACGATGAGTAAACAGGCGACGATTGTTAACTGCGCTCGTCCAAACTCCACAACTCTCATTTTCACCTCTCAATTTCTAAAGATAGAAGAAACGATGTATACGCTATTTCTTATGTTAAAGATTATACTAGAGGATTAATCTAAAATCAACAACACATTCTCTGTGATGAGGTTTTACTGCCTCGACAAACGTGTTATAATAGCCGCATTTTGTAGGAGATATCGTATGCCCTTATCATCACACAGTATCGCCATGCTCGGCACCGGCTTTATCGCCGATTTCTATACTACTACACTTCACGGTCAACGCGGTGTAGATCGAGTAAAAGTTGTCTATTCTCGAACTGAAGACAAAGCCCAAGCTTTTCAAGAAAAGTGGAATGTACCACACGGAACAACCAGTTTAGAAGAAGCCGTCAATCGAGACGACATCGATACTGTTATCATCGGCTTGCCTAACCATCGACACGAGGAGGCGGTTCTGGCCGCCGCCGCCGCGGGAAAAGCGGTTATGTGCACCAAACCGCTGGGGCGGAATGCGGTCGAGGCTAAGCGAATGTTGGAGGCCGTCGAAGAAGCAGGCGTATTCCACGGCTATTTGGAAGATCTGGTCTACCCCCCCAAAACACTGAAAGCCATTCAATCGGTACAAAACGGTGCGCTGGGTAAGGTGCTATGGGTTCGGTCACGAGAGACCCATCCAGGACCGCACAGCGACTGGTTCTGGAACAATGAGATGGCAGGTGGTGGGGCAATTATCGACATGGGGTGTCACTGTGTGGAGATTATCCGCAACTTCATCGGTAAAGGCGTGCGGCCTGTGGAGGCAATGTGCTGGACCGATACGCTGGTTCACCCGATTGAGGCTGAAGATCACGGTATCGGCTTGATCCGCTTTGAAAATGGTGCGATGGGTCAATTTGAGGTCAGTTGGGCTTTCCGCGGCGGAATGGACCTCCGCGACGAAGTTTCCGGGTCGGAAGGAACCATTTGGCTAAACCACTGGCTGAGAACCGGCTATGAGATGTTTACCTCTGTTGGGCAAGGTGGTTACGTGGCTGAGAAAGCCGAAGGTGACACCGGTTGGCTATTTCCAGTTGGTGATGAAGCGGCTGAACTCGGTTATACCGATATGTTCAAAGAGATGTTTAACTGTTTGGATGATGGTACAGAACCGATGGAGACTTTCTACGATGGATATGTTGTCAATGCCGTTATCGACGCTTGTTATACATCCGCTCAAACTCGACAGTGGGAATCCATTGAGCTAGAACTTTGGCAAGGAGACGAATCGGTTGAACATGTTCGTACTATAACTGAAGTCGATGGAAAGATCCTAATTAAGACCGAAGTAATGCCAGATGGCCGAACCAAGCAGATCTTAAAAGATCCGGATACAGGCTTGATTAGTGAAGAAGTGCTGTAGTCAGCGAACTGGCAAGATTGAGCACTTCTCCAAACCTACTTGTCCACCAAGCAGCGAAGACGCTTATCTGAGATTCGACCGTCTCTGAAAATCGAATTGATTATTCTGCCCCTGCCTTGTGACGGACGTCGGACAAGAAATTTACAGGTGGTTAATCAGCGGAAGCTCGAATCGGTAATTCAAACTATCGTTTGTCTTGTAAAAAGGTGAGATGGATATGATACGAAAACGGTTTAAATCTAATCTTCGAGAAGATAGATATTGCTTCACATCTCTAGTCTTTCTATTTGCAGGGCTTTGGATGACCGTCCTCGTTGAAGCTGAAACGAGCACTGAGCCGACACCAGAGATCGGTACTAGTAAGTCCGATCTTACTGATAAGGATCGTGCAGATCTACAGAACGAACTCAAGCGATTAGGAGGTGAGCTAAAGCTGTTAGGCCAGCAGATCGGAGGGAGTATTGCACCACTCGATTTGGATCTCAGTGGGACATCTTCTGACCAACCGACGACAGCCGAGACTGTTAGCCGTGTACAGTCGATACAGAAGCGAATGCGAGAGATTCAGCGACTCTTTCCTGGCCAAACCCGGCGAATTCCACCTTTGTCTAAAGCTCAAATAACTGCCAGAATTGAAACCTTACGAACAGAAATCGGAGAATCGAGCCAAGGTATTGAGGCTCTCGCCAAATCAAATCCGGGTGCGGAGGAGGTTCGTGTTCTACAGCGGCAATTACGCCACAAACAACGAACGCTCAATTGGTTGCTGGGTCAGCAACGACGATTCTCTGCGGTGGCCTCATCGAAAAACAATGCCGCAGCAGAGAATCCAGCTCAAGAAAAAACGGTTACTGTTGGGACTAAAGAGGAAGATGCTGAGTTAAAATCAGCACAGACCTATGAACTGATAGAAGCAACCGAATTTGACGAAGCCACAGGGGTATTCGATCTCAAAGAGTTAGATTTTTTTAAACTTCACCATATTTTAGCGACTGAGGCTATTGAGGTCATAACACCGTTTCTGAGTCCTGACAATACAGCAATTGTAGCCGATTTGAATACCAACTCGATCATTGTAAAAGATCTACCACATGTTTTACTCGATATTGATCGGATTCTGGTTTATATCGATAGATCGGTGACAACACAACCCGTAGGCAAAAAAGAGGACGACCATTCGAAAGAAAAATGATCGTCCTGATCGTGGGATCATTTTACCTGTCAGTGTCGCTGGATGGCTACACCTGCACTGGTCGGCGACATCACTATTTAGCGTGACCGACCCTTTTGTTGGGGTTGCGAACATCTTCGTAAAAACTATTTAGGTTTCGTAATGCTCCCCCTCTTTCTCGCATAGTTTTTTTAGAATGACTAAATTCTCAGTAGAAAGATTCATCTTCGTGAACAGTAACATGAATCTGCTCATTCGTCGTAATTTCTCACCCCTTTCGATCGTCGCTCCAGCCCCAGTTCTTCAGTAAAATGTCGCTTTGCTAACAAGTTAGTATAATTTGTCAACATAACGTACAAGGCAATTTGGTTTCCTTCGACTAACCTCTAACCGATGTTCATGTGCAAATCTATAGTCTATCTATCGTTTGCTGTTCTACAGCAATGGTGGACCAGAAACCAGCATCGAGCATACCTATTGGGCCTGGTCTATCTTCTGTTAATGGGCACAGGATCTGGCTTCATAGGAGGGCGGGTGGAAGCACAGATTGATAAATGGACAACGATTGTACCGATAACAACAGGGCTGGCCACTCAACCCAGTATTCAAGCACAAGGGAATAATGTGTTTATAGCCTGGTCTGATAGTCGTTTGGGAGCCTCAGAGATCTTTTTGCGCCGCAGTACAGATGGTGGGCAAACCTGGGGGTTAGAACAACGCATCACAGAAACTATCGCTGATAGTGTATCTCCTGACCTGGATGCCGACCGCCGCTATCTCTATCTGGTCTGGCAAGAAGATCAGAGGATTAAGTTCGCTCTTTACGATGGCCTACAGTGGCAACGCCAAACTGTATTGTCAGAAGCGGGACATCGACCTAGAATCGCAGTGACCAAAATTTTCCCGAATAATTTCATCTATGTTGTCTGGGAGCGGGTGAGCAGGCAGAGTCTGGAGGCTAATCAACCGTCTCAATCATCGCTTACCCAAGCTGAAATTGTTATCAGTGACGATCAAGGTCTAAGCTGGCAGAAGGTTCGCCCTCTGACTTCAGTACAGTGGGAATCGGCCGAACCTGACGTGGCGGCTGGTTTTCAGTTAGCCGTCGTTGCTTGGCGAGATCACCGGGAAGCGACATCGCAAATCTACGCCAAACAGTATCAGGAATTCAAAGCCAGCCCTGATTGGCGGTTATCCTCTCCAGGTAACGCACGCCGACCGGCTGTGGCCATGAGCCGGACCGAGAACCCTTTCGATCCTACTCGTTTGGCCAATAGCACCTCCTCCTTTCCCATGACAGCGGTTGCCTGGGAGTCGCGGCGTTATCAAACAGATCCCGCCGATATTTGGGTGGCCGAGATTCTACTCAATCAGGATTTGAGCCTCTATCAGATCTCCGATAATTCCGCTGAGTCAGTCTCCCCACAGATAGATCTTAGTTCTGACCAAACTTGGTTATTTTGGCGGGATGGGAGCTCCGGTAACTGGGAAATCTACTTCTCCCAACATCAGCGGAACCAATGGTCGAAGAATCGTTCGTTTCTACCCAAAGATCATGTCGCTTCGCTAAACAAATCAGGACATAATCCTACCTTCCCAACAGTTTCGATTTCTCAAGATCAGGTCCATTTCGTTTGGATAGAATCTGCCGGAGAGACCATGTCTTTGGCCCCGGCCGGACAGGCTCAGACCAGGCTGTTCTATCGCCGATACGACACCCAACCGTTACCAATACCATCACGCCCTATACACATCGATCTGGATGCACCGTCGGGATTCGACAATGACCGAAACTTGACTTTTATATGGCAGAAACAAGAGGGGAAAATAAATTACCAGATCTGGGCTTCAATTAATCAGGCCAGCTTTCAGCAGATTGGTCAAACATCCGATTCCCGTTTTGAATTTCAGCCTACCGCCAATGGGGTGTCTTATCGTATTCGAGTTCGTGCGGCCGATGCGGTTGAAAATTGGAGCGATTTTTCACCTCCTTCGGTTGCCGTCTATGTTGACTATCGGCCACCGCAACTTAAATTTCACACCCCTTCTACAAATGAAGTCCAAATGCCAGTCATCGTTTCTCCTCGAGTTATGGTGACAGCCACCTGCCTCGATGATAATTTGACCAGTTGTCAACTTCGCCTAGGTACCGGTCGCATACCTACCCTTTCGGACACTTGGCAGAATCTGGGATCAGCCATCAGAACCCCTTTTACTCGTGAGCGCATCTATGTTTGGGATACCACAGATCTGGACGGTATCTATACTTTATCGCTAACGGCCACAGACACGGCCCAAAATCGTACCACGATACAATCGACTGTTATTATCGATAATCGGCAACCATTACCAATTTCCGGTGGTAGCAGTGCTTCGTTAACAATGGGAGATCTGCCCGATATTTCTTACTATACACCTGCCTGGTCGCCAGACGGGAATCGGATTGCGTTCTCCAGTAATGCAGCCGGATCTGTTGACATCTGGATTTTGGAGCTACAAAACCGGTCACGACAACGGTTGACCAGAGATAAATGGATCGATCTACATCCGTCCTGGCATCCAGATGGGCAGACGATTGCCTTTCAGTCTCAACGTCCTCAACCCAAAGATACCGGAGAATTGAACTGGGAGATTTGGTTAATAAATGCCGACGGGTCAGGTCTACGCCAGCTACTCGACCAACCGGCACAGATGCCGAGTTGGTCACCAACAGGAGATCAGTTAGCGGTAGCGATAGAACAAGCTGGCGACTACGAGATTTTTCTAGCCAGTTTTGACGGTCAGCCAACTAGTTTACTGCAGTTGACGCGGAACAACCATCAAGATCTCTTTCCGACCTGGTCTCCTGATATGATGCAAATTGCTTATCAATCAAACCGGACAGGAAATTGGGATATTTGGTTGACAAACATTGACCGAACCGATGACGCCGCAGAACAATTGTTGCGTCAGAGCTTTGCCAACGAAACCCAACCTCGATGGTCCCCTAACGGAAAACACTTACTATTTTTGACCGATAGAATGGGAGGGTATCAAGTCGCTGATGCCATATTTCCCCAATCAGGCCAATCTCCGGTTGGATCAAAGACAGGTCTAAATCCGACCGTTCGCTCCCCAGCCAGACTGTCACCGCCTGGTGTCCCGGTAGTATCAGCGAATTGGTCCTCAGACGGAAAACACCTAATTTACCAATCCAAAGATCAGCTGTACACCGTTCCGATCGTCTTTCCCACTACCGAAGTGGAAGCCCAGATTATTACCCCTTACAACCGGGGCCTCGTCTCTGGAAAAGTAGATCTATTCGGACTAGCACGAGGGCACCAATTTCAAGAGTTTTATCTTGACTACACTAGCGCCATTTCGTCTCAATTTTCTGATCAAGTGGACTCTCCATCGAGTCGTGGACAGGCTTGGATTCCAATCGGTGGTAGGTCTACTCAACCGGTCAACGAAGTCGGTTTTCTGGGGCAATGGGACACTCGACGTTTGAATGGCGAGTATATCTTGCGCCTAACGGTAGTGGCCAGCAGTCCTCCGGTCGAGCCAACCGGAGGCTGGAAGGAGGTCGAAGATCTACAAACTGTATTTGTACAAAACGGGAGACCAGTCTTGGAGATTCTCTCGCCTTTCGATGGTACAGTCACCAACGAGCAGACTATACAGTTGCGAGGTCGAACTTCAGCTTACGCCCAACTCTATTTAAACGATCAGCAAATAGAACCGGACTATAGCGGAGATTTTGCCATCCGGCTGTTGCTACAAAAGGGGAAAAATCAGTTTAATCTACGCGCTACTTCCTCCATTTTGGGAGAGACTCGCGCCAGCCGAACAGTCTTTCGAGATAGCCAACCACCAGAACTAACGTTGAAAACCCCCGCCGACTTCTCGGTTAGTCCGGTCCCCTACATCCTCGTTGCCGGTATAGCTGATAGTATCAAACTGGATATTCGTCAAGGCACAAGGGACACAAAGTCCTCAGCAAATACCGTCATACCGGTGCAACCAGATGGGGCTTTCCAGCGATGGATTGGGCTCCAACTCGGTCCCAATATCATAACCATTGTTGCTACGGATCAATTTAATCGCCAATCCGTGCAACATCGTCGGATTATCTACACTGTCCCGGACACCAGGAAGGAGATCGCTAATTTAGCACCAGAAGACCATCATCCACCGGGGATTGTCGATCTATCACCGCCTAACGGGTTAATCATCCGCCAACCCGAGGAGGAATTGACAATTTCAGCTCGTTTAATCGACGATGTTAAGATTGATCCGTTTTCGCTTGTTTTCAGTTTTGATGAACAGACCTTCCGTTTTAATCCAGATGATGAAGCCGGCCAGCCAGCTGAAATAGCTGATTTTGATGGGAAGATTTTTAGTTTCGATCTCGCAACTGGAGTCTTTACTTATCGCCCTGCTCAAGAACTCAGCCAAGGATCACACCAATTTAAACTTCAAGTCAGTGATTTACAGGGTAACACCGCCAGTCCTATTTCAACCGCTTTTGTCATCGATAGGCAACCTTTTTATGCGTCTCTTTCAGCCGTTCGAAACGATGACATCTTATGGGTACATCTGGTATCGAATAAGGAGATAGAGACCGTTGGTAATATTACAGTAGCCTCCGTCCCATCGTTATTAGCCACACCGAATAGCGATGACCTGCCGACTCAGGTTTATACCATCGGTTTAGAACCGGTTTCAACTACAGATTTACTCCCTGAATCAACGCACCGAGAGGTATCAGACAAAAAACTTGGAACGTCCAGTTCAGAAACACTATTCGTCTATCAAGGACAATTTCAGCTAATATCCACTGCTAATAGCTTTGATTTGTCTGCTGATCTGTTCTTACGCCATTTAAGTTGGCCTACAAATTCGAGTCAGGATGATCGGATCATCCATTCAGTCGATCCGATCCATCTGGAAGGTTACTATGCTGACCAAAATCAGTTCCAGACCTTTCCAATGCTTCCTTTTCCACAGCAAGTTCAAGGGCAATCCTCGACAATTGTTGCTTACCAGATTCAGCATTACCGGGGAGCGAGCTTAATTTTTCTAAATCCACGGATGAATCTGCAATTCCAATTGCGAAGCCAAGATGGGTTCGATGCCAATCGGGTCTTGCGTCAGATGCAAGATGCTGAAACCCGACAACTTGAGATTGTCTATCCAATCCACCAAATCAAATATAATGTCGAAGCAGAAGTCATTCAAGATTCGAGTTTTGAGTTGCGAATTCCATCAGAAAAAATGAGTCTGCCGGTGGAATCAACAGCACTCTTTTATTGGCAGAAATCGTGGCAACCAGTAAAAAATGTTCGTCGGTCGATGATTAACGAGCAGGTTTATCTCACCGCAGTAGTCGCTCAACTCGGTAGTTATGGTCTATTGATTGATCGAACCCCTCCAGAAGTTCAATTACGCCAAACCAAAAGTAGCGTCATCGAGTTAGAAATTACAGACCGAGGTTCTGGGATTGACAGACTGGTGGTACAGATCGACCAACAGGTTCCTGTCACCCTCAATGCAACTGAACAGAGCCGATCTGGTCGGTCACCAGAGAAGGGGATGTTGTTTCGACAGACTAACTCCTACACCGGCAAATTGGCCTATCTGCCAGGGAGCCTAAAGCCTGGTCGGCATACTATCCAATTGACAACCTTTGATCGAGCTAATAATTCGGCTCAATTCAAAGATACGTTTTTTAGTCAGGATATTTTCGATTTTATGGGGCAAACCTTCGCCTATCCCAACCCGGCCAGTGGGCAGGTCCGGATCCAGTTTCAACTTACTAAGGCTGCCGATGTTGAATTAGGGATTTACAATGTGGTTGGAGAATTAGTCTATTCGGCTCAACTGGAAGCCGTAACAGGTCAAAATAGTCAGTTGCAATGGAATTGTCAGAATCGGCTGCAACAGGACGTTGCTCCTGGAATCTATGTTTTCGATCTAAAAGCGACCAGTTCCGGGCGGACTGTTCGCAGAAGTGGGAAAATTGCTGTTTTAATCAGGACATCTACTAACCGTGGCTACCGCTAGAAGTACTATTCCGCTCGAAAGTCTCCACTTTTCCCACCCGCTTTTCGCACCAGCCGGATATCTGAAATTTGCATACTACGATCTACCGATTTACACATATCATAGATCGTTAATGCGGCTACGGAAACAGCGGTTAAGGCTTCCATCTCAACCCCAGTTCGACCAACGCTTTTGACGTTAGCCTCAATTTCCACACAAGATTCGGCCAGATTGGTCGATAGGTGTATGGTAACGCCTGTAATCGGAATAGCGTGGCAAAGTGGAATTAGATCTGGTGTCCGCTTGGTCGACATAATTCCTGCCAAACGCGCTACTTCCAACGCATCGCCCTTGGAGAAGTCGCGGTCTGCGATTCGTTGAATCGTCAGGTTCTGAGCGTAGACTCTGCCTTTCGCAACGGCAATGCGTTCGGTCTCTAGTTTAGGGCTAACATCGACCATCTGTGTTTGGCCTCTTTCATCGAAATGGGTGAGTTGGGTCATAGAATTTTAAACCAAGTAGAAAATTAAAGATAAAAAAGTTGATTATAGGTCCGGTTTATGGTAAATTATGCGTACTCTTCCTACGAGAATAAGAAGATATGGTTGCAAGCTTAAAGGAGTATAGGTAGTATGCCGGTCTTGACGTCTGCTTCAACATCAGCTGCCTCTGCCACGGGGTTAGCTCAAATTCGGCCACTTATTAGCACCAGCCAGGCTATCACAAAACCTAGTATTGGCCTTGGCAAGACTGATTTTCTGGAAGCCAGAAACAAAAGCTCTCAGTCGAGTCGAACCCCTCACTCATCTAGTAGCATTAAGGGTAAATCCTACAGCATTGGTCTTTCTGGAATGGCAGAAGCCGCAGTGGCACGTGATGCCTCTGGTGGATTGGTTGGTGGCGGAATTATCATCGATAGCTTGTCTTAGTCTGCCTGGCTTTCTAGTCATCTAGTACCTGTAGATAAACATCGATCAGCTCCTCTACCAGCCTTGGATCACCAGCAAACATTCCCGCAGGTTGTTTGGGGTTTGCTTTGTTGTACCTGATTGGCGTCCTCTTCTTATCCCATAAAACGCCACCTGCTTCTCTGACAATTAAATCTCCCGCACAAATATCCCACTCATTCTTAGGTTGGACCGTCAGATAGGCGTGTGCTGCTCCAGTTGCTAATTTTCCGAGCTTATAGGCCACGCTCCCAATATACCGCAGTTCATCTACCAGTGGCACAAATCCTTCCAATTGTCCTCGCCGATGCTCTGTGCGACTGACCAACAGGGTGACCTGAGAAATCGTAATTCCTGGCAAGCATTGAAGGCGTTCGCCGTTCAGATAGGAACCATCCCCTTTAACTGCTACAAACAGTTCTTCAGTAGCCGGGTTATTTAAAACCCCAACGATTGGAATTCCATTTTCTACCAAGGCAATTGAAACCGCAAATTCCGACAGGCCATCGATAAACTCCAGCGTCCCATCGATGGGGTCTACGATCCAAACCCGCTCTTTGTCCAGCCGATCTGGCGAATCCTTACTTTCTTCTGATAACCACCCATCATTAGGAAAAGCCTCCTTGATGACCTGTTGGATTTGTTGATTCGAAGCTAAGTCAGCAGTGGTAACAGGGTTATTTGGACTTTTATTTCGTATATCATAACTACTTTGATAATACTGCATAACTACTTGGCCAGCAGCAGTGGCAGCAGTGATTGCAACATCTCGCTCTTTCAATTGACAATCTCCTCTAGTTTAGTTTAGAATTGGCAAGACATCACATTTTAGAGGATCGTCGATGAAAAAGCAAAGTTTTTTACCCCCTCACTTGATGGCCGTCGTTACCGTACTCGTAGTAGGCTTACTCGGCTGTGAAGCTTTGCAACAAGCACAACACCGTCGGAACGATCGATTGAAGGAAGACCTGCAACAATCGATCGAAGATCGTGACTTGGAAACTGCGCATCAACCTGGATCACCCGCAGCACTGGTTGGGAAGACCGCCCCCGATTTTACTTTGCAAAACCTTCAAGGAAGTGCTGTTACCCTTTCTGAGTTGAAAGGAAAAGCCGTAGTGCTGAACTTTTGGGCCACCTGGTGAGGGGCTTGCCGTACGGAGGTTCCGTACCTAGAAACACTTTACAAGCAAAACATAGATTCGGATTTAGTCATACTTGGTGCCAGCGTAGACCAGGATCTCAGCGCATTGCAGGGCTATGTTCAAAATAATATCAGCTACACGGTTCTCACCAATTCCGGTAACGCTGCTAACCAGTATAGTGTCAGTGGTATTCCAGCCACTTTCTTTATTAATAAAGAGGGTATAATCGTACACCAGGAGGTCGGTTTCCGGGGCGAAGCATCGCTGAAATCGCACACACAGAAAATCTTAAACTAGATCACCTTTAACTAATTCCGACCATAAAAAGCCTCGATCACCAAGGTCGGGGCTTTTTTACGTTCACTGGCTGAATAAGGGTTAGATCTGTTCCAACGGCGCCACATTAGCAATCTGGCGGATCTGCAAATCGGCCACCTGCTCCGTTGGCTGGGCCCACCGAACCGCATTGGCCATAACTCGCCTGACATTTTGATCGTAATAGATCGGGTAAGTTTCGTGTCCAGGTCGAAAATAGAAGAGCTTGCCTTTTCCGCGATAATAACAGCAACCACTCCGAAACACCTCTCCACCTGGAAACCAACTGACAAAGACCAAGGTGTCTGGAGCCGGAATATCGAAAGGTTCACCATACATCTCAGTCTGTTCCAGCTCAAAGTATTCGCCGAATCCGTTGGCGATTGGATGGCCGTGTTCTATGACCCAAACTCGCTCTTTCTCGCCCGATTCCCGCCACTTCAAAGCCCCACTGGTACCCAACAACAATTTAAAGATTTTTGCCCCTTGAGTCGAATGGAGCAAAATCAGCCCCATCCCGTCTAGGACCTTCTCCTGCACTCTTACCGCTACGGCATCCTCCACTTCGTGATGTGCGGCGTGGCTCCACCAGATCAAAACATCAGTATTGTCGAGAACGTCCTCTGTTAAACCGTGTTCCGGTTCATCCAATGTGGCAAAACGAATCTCGGCCTCCATATGTTCGGTTACCCCTTCGGCGATCGCACCGTGGATCCCATGTGGATAAAGTTTGGCAATGAACTCATTATGTTGTTCATGCCGGTATTCGTTCCAAACTGTAACTCGAATCTTATCGCTCATAGTTGCTCCTTGACTTTGACTTCAACAAAAATATGCCACTACGTATAAAAGTCGGATTGATTATAGGTTGCAACGCGCAATAGGACTATCGTCGTTATTGCAATCGCAAACTTCATAAATCGAAATTAGGTTGAAGGTTATTTATCATCGCTTCCCGGTTCTAACAGGAGGTTTTGAGAAGACGTTGCTGGGAACAACCCTATGCTTCTGGTCAAATTTTGTCTAGATGGAATAACCCGATTCAGATGAGTAAGACTATTCGGTTAGGTCGATAGCTTGCCCTGTGAGCAACGACTGGTTGGCGGCAATTGACAGTTCGGCCGATTTAACCGCATCAGCGTATGGAGAACGGATTTGACTGCCGTCACCTGATCGAACTGCTTCGATGAAGGTGCGATCCATTTCCAGTGTATACGGGTTTTTGGCTTCCCACAAATATTCGCCCTCGGCAGTGGACAGTGTCAGCGATTTGCGTAGGCGATACTCAATTGACCCATCTTGACAGAAAATGTCCAGACCCGATCGCCGCATACCGGCTTGAATGAAGCAGGCGGAAAACATAATACCAAAAACGCCGCTTTCAAACTGCATTGAGACAGCAGAGGCCTCTTCAATATCGTAGTCGGTATCGGGCAGTAACCCGGTTCGGTCAACGGCATATACCCTTGTGACTTCACCGAACAGATAACGAGCTAAGTCTATTTCGTGTGTGGTCTGCTCATGAACCTGTCCACCTGATTTGGCCTTTTCACGCCACCAGCGGCCCGGCATTCCACCCATCCAATAACCCATAAAAAAGCCGACCCGCCGATCTGCCAGCAGTTCTTTGGCCTTGTCGACGATATCCAGATACCGTTCCTGATAACCAGTGGCGGTGATAATGCCAGCCTCATCGACCATCTGAGCGATTTCACGAGCATCTTGGGTATCCATGTGGACGGGCTTTTCGACAAACATCGCCAGGCCTGCTTTGATGACAGCCCGTTCTGGTGCGCCATGGGCGAAGGGCGGAATCGAAATATAGACTGCATCCAAATCTTCTTTGGTTAACATCTGGTTAAAGTCGGTGTAGGAGCGGCCATTATAGTTGTCTGCGGCTTTCTCCACTTTTTCTTCGACCACGTCGCAGAAAGCGATCAACTCTGTACCTTCGAGACCACTGAGGTCTCTCATGTGGCGACCAGCATTGCCACCTGTACCGATAAA
>Ga0066832_10000088_pt1 | contig 23602 bp, 28 predicted proteins | sample ETNtaG_35_FD_66731 | JGI IMG/M metagenome (GOLD analysis project Ga0066832, IMG submission 66731) | Marine microbial and viral communities from oxygen minimum zone, Eastern Pacific Ocean - ETNP201306PF51B | ecosystem: Environmental > Aquatic > Marine > Oceanic | place: Pacific Ocean: Eastern...
TTCTCATGAATTCGAACGTGGTATTTTATAGCAGTGTCATTGGCTCCCCAACAGACTAATCGGCATCGACCGGGTTTTTCAGTCCAATACCAAAGCACTGTTGCGCGAGGTTTCTGCACGCCAATCCCTTTGTGGACTTCGATGAGAACCTCATCCTTTTAAGTCCCATTAAGTTCAAGCCCACCACCAAACTTACCCTTAACCCATTTACCTTTACCAAAAAGGGTACCATCTCGTTTATGGCTTGAAGAGTCTACTACCTTTCTGCCAGCACCATCACTAAATAACCAGACCGCTTCTGCTTTGGCTGGGTCGATCTCAGCAACGCCCGGCAGAGCGAACGATCCAGTAGCAAACCAGGACTAGAAAACCTATTCCTGAGAACTTCATCATCTAATTCTCCTATTCCGGTCCCATCTTCAAAACTAGATGCAAAAATAAATATAGCGGCCATTCTATAGCACTGTTTGACATCTGTCAAACTTTATTGTTAAGGTTCTCTTTGGGACAGAAATTACCTTTGTGGAAAGGTTTTGATTAGGGGATGCCAAACCAAATCTTAATTTGGTCGCGCCATGAATAGGACTTTGCAGTGCAGGCAAGTCGGATAGAGTGACTTTTCATCTGTTAGACAAATTAGCCCGGTTGGCATGGATTTTGTATGACCTTTTTCAAGAGGTAGAAGAATTGGGCGGGAAAGACTATACCCAACGACATAAAAAACGAGAACCTTGTAGCAGAAGGTAATCGTTTCCGCCCCCACAGGAACAGCCGGTAACCAAGGGTCAACAAAACGTTTCTTCTACACTGAACCAGCATTGCCACTTGAATACGGGTTGTGCCCTCTCAACAATAGATTGTCTTTTCAATAACATACCTTCGCTATTTTCAGTTCCGACGGGCATGTAGTGAATCACTATTGCACGTCGATCACGGTCTGACCAATTCGGCTGGGTTTGATGTACCGTTAAGCAGTGATGCACCATGGCGTGACCGGCTTTGAGCGGGACCGAAACAGCTTTACTTTCATCTGCACCGGTGAACAGTAAAGCCAGCAGTTCTCGATCTCCTGTTTTAGCACATGAATGACTAACGTGTCCGCCGGCTACATGACTCGCCGGGATGGCGATCATACAGCCATTTTCCTGGTCTGCATCGTCTAATGCGATCCAGATACTAACCAGATCTACCGGTTGACACCGCCAATCCCCGTTGTCTTAGTGTCAGGGTACAGGCCCACCGATTTTAGCTGGTTTGTAAAGCGCTTGATCGTGAAATAGTTGGATATTTTCACCGATCAGACTCCCGGCAATATCGAGCAGTGGATCGTAATAAACGATTGGAAGGTATTACCAATCACTAATTTAATGGATCTATAGATTCTCACGCTCAATATCGGTTGCCATTTTAAAGGACTCGACCAGATTGCGCGGTGGTCGGTCAGGACGCTGCCCTGTTGAAATCAAAATCAATATAGATCCACTCGGTTCGGGCTTGAAAAATTATCGTCTGATGGTGGTCGATTTGGTACTGTCTAGCGCTTCGTGTTCTTGTAAAGCCAGAGACCCAGGTTCTACTCATCAATTGATCGCTACATAGTGTAGTCACGAGTAGTCCATAAAAATAGGCACCCTAGATGAATGGCTGCTAAAGAGTCTGAATTTTTACCTTCACCTGTGGCCATTCCACCCCACGGTTTAAGATGCCGGAACGCATTTTCGACTCTCCGCCGCCTTTGGTCTCAATCTGGGTTGTCATTTCTCTGATATTTTCTCTTTTTCCTTGGCCGAATAACCGGCCGTATCTCAACTTGATTGGCTTTTGGAAGAATTGCCTGGCCATCATAACCTCCATCGGCCAGTCAATGCTAAGCCTGAATTCCTGGTCTCAGATCTTCAGCCGGAGAACAATCGGCGGTTGTGCTTTCGGTAATCATCGCTCGGATCGGTCGACCATTCTGATCCCGGGCCAAATCTAATTCGATGTTGAGGCCTCTTTGGTCCGACTCATCTTCTGATTCCCTTTTTCTGCACCAGGAGAACTAATGGGGGTTAGGTACTTGAGAAAGTTAAATACTTAAACGGTATGTTGGTTTGAAACTAGAACCAAGACCGCTGGCCTACTAAGCGCGCCTAGAAACCGACTTTCTTTCCTTCTTTCTCTTAACTGGCTTCCAGTAGTAAGTGGTAAATAGTTTCGCTTAGTTAGCTTGTCAATGGTCTGCTGCTACATGGCTGCTAGCTGCTAACTCAGAATAAATCATAATTCATCAATCACTAGAAATCATAAGGTTGGGAAAGGGCGAAGAATAGTGTCATTTGGGTGAACCAGAGCATGGCGTTCATGGCATTGTTCCAGATGTTTTAAACGCTCGGCTGGTGCCGTGTCTAGAATGGTGTCAGTGTACATACCACCAATTTTGAAACCATGGGCAATAGGACAATGGTTTTTTATATACTCATCGACACGAGCTACCTCTTCCTCAGTATGACCATGCTTGTGCAAATTCATCGTGAACATGCGTCGCCGTGAACTTCCGCCAAAGGCTGCGTGAACAGTGCTGTGGTTGAAAACGACAAGATCGCCAGGATTGGTCTCTAAGGCGATATTACCGGGGATTTCGGCAGGCGAAATTCCGAACAAGTCTTGGGCTCGGTTCCAATTATGACCTGACACTTTCCATGAAGAATCGAGTCGATGACTGCCGGGGAGAACACGTAAACAACCGGTATCTCGTGTCAGAGGATCGAGGTAGAAAGCTAATTTGATGGCAAATAATTCAGGATAGCCCCCGTCAGGATGCCAGCCGGTATCACCGGAGTAATAATTTCCATCGCCTGAACCGTAGTTAAAATCATCACCTAAGATCCCTGAGGCAATTCCCAGGATGCGAAAGTCATCAAGCAGTGTAGATAACTTTGCACTGTGATCTATAGTAGGCACAATAATGGTTCGCTTTGACCCATCATGGTTCTTTCCGTCTCCGTGAGTTTGTAGAACCATTTCGAATTCCTCAATGATCCAAGAGATTTCTTGTGGGTTAAAAAGCTCCGGAAAGGCTAAGTAGCCGAAAGTATCGAAAAAGCTAAGTTGTTGTTCAGATAGCTGCATGTATTCTCCCTTTTAAAATTATATTGATTTTACCACTATTCACACATCAGTTGGAAAAATAAGGTTTGAAACGGAGCGGAATGGGCCGATTGAGAGCGCAACAGCGCCCGACCCAGTCCCTGCCCAAGCGAAAATAACTTTTATCACCTCGGTTTTTGTGGTCCACCAGATGGCGATAGCCGCGCTTAACCACCCCGTTTCCCAGAGTGATTAACCAGACAAAAGCAATACCGAAACCCAGAAACAAACGCCCAATACGGTCTGTTTGCTTCAATTGGCTGGCTTCCAGGTCAAACCCATGCCCTTTCATATCGCCGTACATTTCTCCTACCCACATGCGCCGACCATATATTTCCCGTAGATCGGCGTGCTTGATTGGTCGGAAACTAGGTACCAGGGTTGGTCTTGACCCACTTCCCAATGCAGCAATAGCCAGTACCAACCAGGGTTATACTTCTCTGTCAAGCCCACCCAGCCCATGACCCGATTTTGGCCTGGTTCAAGGGCTAAAGCATTGATTTTAAAAGCCAGGGCTGCCCAGCACAGCAGACCTTATTTTTGCTCTGCTGACGGATAACGAAAGGCCAATTTCGAGACCCCAACCAGCCCAACAGGCACACCGATTGGAATTTGGTCTCCCCAACCAGCCAGATCTCAGCTGCTGACGACCGCATGTTGGCCACTTGCTGGAATCAAGCCAATTGTTCTTCGACTTTGGTCTGTCCTTTACTACCTCGATGCACCGACTAGACCAATGGTAGAGTGCGTTTTTTGCAGGTCACCCCAATCGACAACTAGCGGTGGTGAAAACCGACTTTAGTGCTGTCGATGACCAAGGTAATAGCACCGGTCGGCAGTCGTTTGACAATCTCCTCCGCCCGCCGGCGCCTACCAACTTCCGGCTTCTAGCTTAGGATGGTTCAAAAATCGCCATCAACGGTTGGTCAGACGGGGCAATTTTCCCCGCAGCGGCCAAGTAGGGGTGATCTTGGACAGATGGGGTTTACCACTTAAATAAAGACCGGTCAAGAACAGGGCCATATTTCGAATCCGGGTGCTACCTTCTAGCAGCAACCATTGGCTAAGTTGCAGCTTCATTTTATGATACAATTGAAGGTTATTTGGCATCATTTCCTCCGAATTAGGCTTTGATAGGAGAAGTATTTTATCCGCTTTGATGTCCAAATTGCTTTTCATTCCAACTGATGTGTAGCTAAATAATGATAAAGTTGAGATGGCGTCATTTTATAGGAGGCGCGGAAATGGAGCCAAAACGGAAGTCCAGTCAAGTTGCGAAACAGCTCAACAAACTGATCCCAGCGGTCCAGGCTAGCCTGCTCACCATCTGCCTGCTTATGCTTACAAGCCCCCTATCAGATGTCAGTTGGGCCTGTGCCCCGGCCCCACCGGAACTCGAGTCGGTCTCAATTGCCAATGAGGAAGCCATCATTATCTGGGACCAAGCTATACAGACACAGCACTTTATTCGACGTGCTGACTTCGAAAGTACGGCGGACGATTTCGGTTTCTTAGTGCCGACACCAACCCAACCGACTTTGACGGAGGCCTCCAACGATGTCTTTCCCCTCTTGGCTAAAATTACAGCCCCAGAAATTATCTATGAGACGACCCCTCACTCCGGTGGTTGCTATGGTTATGGTTGTGGAGGGGATGATGAAGAAGGGGCTCCGCCACCCGTAGAATCAGTTCGCGTCTTGGAAGAAACACGGGTGGCGGGGTTTAATGCCGCTATTCTGGAAGCCGACAATATTGATGCTCTCAGCTATTGGCTAAAAGATCACGGTTATGCCTTCTCGCCAGGTCTGGAGGCTTGGATCCAACCCTATGTGGCAGCGGGCTGGAAAATATCGGCCTTCAAAATAGCCAAAGATCAGGCCACCGGGCACAGAGTCTTGGCTTCCACTGTCCGAATGAGTTTCAAAACCGAGCAACCGTTTTTTCCCTACAGTGAACCGTCACAACCGGTTAGGTCATCCTATTATGGGCAGCGGCTATTGAGAATCTACTTCCTCAGCCAAAATCGGGTCCATGGTCGGTTAGGCCTAAAAAGCAAGAAATCGTGGAGTAACGGGAAAACTGTTTGGTCAGATTGGATCAGCCCAGGCGATAGCCATGTAATCCAACGCCTTCTCTTGCCGGAAGTCAGTACACCACAATTCTGGCGATTAACAGAATTTGAAGATCACTCTCAGCAAAGACCGGGGATCGACCAACCAAGTGATGCTGATCTGCTCTTCTCACCGTCCAAAGATCAAAAAGCAGTCAAACGCCTGCCTATCGTACATTATGTCTCTGAGCCAGGGGTTGATGTAACACTTGTGGCTTTGGCAACTTATCTCCTGGCTATTCCGCTTTATCGGCGGTTTCGACTCTAAACGGCGATTATATGCGTGTCTATCCAAAAAAGTATCACTTATGGCTCAGTTTCTTCTGGCTGTGGCACGGTTGCAGTGTTTGGGTTAGTGCTGAAATAGTGGCGAAAAACGCAATTCACTACGAGTTTTTTGGTAGTGGCTATCAGGGTTCGATTAACTATGAACGCTTGCTGACCAGAGACCTCTCCTTCAGGGTTGGCATTGGATACTCTACGACAGAAACCGAACACTATATAGGAATGAGATACGAAATGAGAAGCGATGGTAAATGGAGAATAGAAATACAGCTAAAGAAGAAAGAGCGATATATTTATCTTCCCTTGACTGTTAGCCATATTATTGGCTATAGGCGACATAAGCTGGAAATCGGCGGTGGTTTATTGTCACTCTTTTATGATGCGACAGCAGAAGGCTGGACTGAAGAGTACAAGACCGATGCTTATCCTTTACTCCTCTTTCCCTTTTGAAACGAAACTAGATGACAATTTTACTTTGCGTTTTGATCCGTACCATCTCTATTACTTAGCCATTTTTGGCTACCGATACCAGCCTGAGCGGAGAAGGGTACTGTTCAGGTTCACCTATACGCCAATTATCCCGACCTCCAAAAAAGGTGCCAATAATCTATTTTGGTTTGGATTGAGTTTAGGTTACTTTCTCTAGTAGTCTGATGAGTTGAGATTATACAGGAATCTCGGTATAATCTCAGTTACGATTGTCGTTGGCTGATTCTTCCGACGTAGAGGTGAACCTGAACAGGTTGCCGACAATCCAGTATGGGGTCGAGACGACACCATACTATTACTATGTATATTTTTGGTATGCGCCGGACGGAGTTGGTCTTTAAAAGGAGAAGCAAGTGAAAGCTGCACATGTTGTAGCGCATCGACAGATTGAGGTGTTTGAAGTTGATGCGCCAAAAATAGAAGATTTTCCAGTAGGATCGATTAAAGTTAAAGCCCGTATGACGGCTATCTGCGGGACGGACTCCCCTAATTTTGTATTGGAACGGCAGGTGGGAGATTATCCACTGAATATCGGCCTCTCTATCCACGAGTGTGTGGGCACTGTAACCGAAACCCGGTCGGACAAGTTTAAGGCCGGCGACTTGGTGCAGGCATCACCCACCGGGGGTATCGGTGGCTTAGCCGAATACTACATTTCGCACGACAATGTAGCCGTTAAGCTAGTCGATTTTGATCCCTTGGACCAGATGTTGATGTCTCAGCCCCTGGGAACGGTGATCTGGGCTGTCCGAAAACTGGGTAATATTCTCAACCAGGATACAGTGGTTCTGGGCCAAGGACCGATGGGGCTGTTAATGACGCATATGTTGAGTAATTTGGGGGCCAAGACAATTATCGCCGCCGATCCGGTGGATTTCCGCCTGACCACGGCTAGGAGAATGCGGGCTACTCACACGGTCAATCCGGAGCGGGAAGATATCGTTACTCAGGTGAGAGAGATCACCGACGGACGAATGGCCGACTTGGTAGTGGAGATTGTTGGCCACAACCAGCAAACGGTGAACCTCTGTTTAGAGTTGGCTAAACGGCTGGGTACAGTATTGACTTTCGGTGTACCCGACGACAGTATCTACGCCTTTCAGTATGGAGAATTCTTCAGGAAAAACGTGACGATGATCGGATCTGTGGGGCCAGAGGCACTAAACGACTACCCGCTGGCCATGGACATGATAGCTCAAGGTCGGCTGGACGTATCGCCACTTATCACCCACCATCTCCCTTTTACCGAAGTACAGAGAGGTTTTGAGTTATTCATCGATCACCAGGATCAGGCCATTAAGGTGGTTTTAGACTATGAGCAGTGAAATTGCAGGTCATCTACTGGAGCCGTATCTTCAGGCTCTTACTTCTATCAGTTGCTAACAGGTGATTATAGGTTGCGGCTCTTAGGTTAATATCAGCCACTCATTTAATCGTCAAATTCGAAGTAAGTTCAAGTTATTCAACCAAACACGAGAGAAGATCTGATTGAGCAAGATAGATCCATCAAGCCTTCTTTTTTGATAGCTCTGAAATAAGGACGGTTAATTATTAGAAACTAACTAACCTGAATTCGGGATTAAATGTAAGAAATTAAAAAAAGAGATCCTAGGGCTTGTACAACCCCACTCTTTTCCTTCATAATTGTGGCACATAAACTTAAAAATGGAGATCAGAGATGGATTTAACCACATTATTCTGCCCCCTCGATGATTTGGTCCAGGCCCGTAATAACCAAAGTATCTGGTTGGAACAATCTAAGCCACCTGAAGGCGTTTCCGCGCAAATCTCCCTCTCAGAGCTAATGACTATTATTATTGTATCTCATCATTCGGCTGATAAAAACTTCAATTCATACTACTATTAGATCCAAAACTATCACTTCCAGCCGTTTCCAAAGTTAATCTGATCCCATCGTTTTATTGAGTGGATGCCATCTGGCTTGATCCCACTGTTGGCCGAGAAGGGATCTCTAGGCAAACAACTTTTGGAACAGCTATTTGAATGATGGATTAGAACGGATAACTAACCTCAGATCAAACATGGAAAACAGGTTGATTCCAGTTGAAGATAAACTTCTTCTAGGTAAGAGATTGATCATTGAAACCATAAATGATCAGCGGAAAAAGATCTGCCATCTTGAACACTCCAGACAGTGGAGGCCAGTCAATTTTAGGGGCGACTGAATAGCGGGACTGATTTCTGACACTTGGAAGGAGAAGAAACCTTGCATTAGAATGCCTCCGAATGCTCTCACGGCTTGGTGAGAGGTCAAAAAGGCCGAACTGAGGTTAACTAAGATCGCGGAGGCTTGTAATACCAAATGTAAAGTAGGTAATGGTATCATTTACTCATGGCAAGACCGGGTACACGAGTTATCTTTTACTGGGCATCCGTGAAGTACGATAAATGTGCTACTTCACTGATGATCTAACCAGAAAAACTCTCTGTGGAAGAAGCACACATTCAACGAACCATGGATAATCACTCAGAAAAAGATCGTACAACATCCGCCGAATTGGAGGGGGGATATTTTCGCCTTTCAGAAACTGATCGCATATTAGACTTGCATTGGAAGAGCGGTTCGCTAAAGTACAGTGACTTCAAGTTGATGACTGAAGGTGGCATCGCTAAACTCTATACCTGCTTCGATGAAAATTTACGACGCAGAGTTGTCTACAAGACCCTACACGACCACCTGAAAAATAGCGAAATTGAGACGCACCGGTTTCTGCGGGAAGCCCGAGTAACCGCTAACATCGCCCACCCTGGTACTGTACCAGTTTACGAATTAGGCCGCGACCGAGGTGGCTCGCTATTTTTCACCATGAAGCACATCAATGGACAAGATCTGCGGAATATTATTCTAGCGCTCAACGACGGTGATGAACGGACAACCCAAATCTTCCCGTTGCCAGTGTTAATCGATATTCTAATTCAGGTTTGCCAGACAGTTGCTCACGCTCACCAACGAGGAGTCATTCATCGTGATCTGAAACCGGCCAACATTCTAACGGGTGAATTTGGCGAAACCTACGTCATCGATTGGGGATTAGCTAAGGTCTGGGGAGAACCTGAATTAGCGACCTTCTCCACCTTTGATTATCAGGAAGATTATTCTCTAACCCCAGTTGGTCGGCGCTATGGGACCCCTCTTTACACTGCTCCTGAACTAATACGAGGGGATAGTTTCATGGACGGTCGAGTAGATGTATTTTGTTTAGGCAATGTGTTGTTTGAAATTTTGACCTACCAACAATTGCTGAAAGGCGAAACGGTGAGCCAAATCCGAGAAGTTCTCCTGAATCAGCAGTTATCAACACCTCGCCAGGTTGCACCAGAACGGGACATCCCAACTCAGTTGGAGGATATCTGTTGCCAAGCCCTACAGAAAGAACCCGTTGATCGTTTTGATAGCGTTCGGTCGTTTTTAAAGGCTTTGCTGGATTACCGATCGACTCGAGCTAAGTGATCACCCCAAGTAGGAATTCAACCATTGCTCTATTGTGCCCGGATCCAGCCAACGGGGTAAAATTTATAACCGGAGCGGTTGATAAATACTAGTTGGCTCTGGTTTCAAGAGCGTTACGAACTATCCGTCGCTAGCCGTGATTATAGGAAAATGACCAGAAGGACTTTGCGGCTCTGGTGGCAGGCAAATGAAAAGGCCCAACCAAGCGCCCAACGTGTGGGCCGGGCATGATACATAGCTCGCAGGGGGCAAGTCCCTATTCCAAGTATTAACGAAGCCGAAGGAAAGGAAAAGGCAAGAGTGTCACCGTGAAGCGGGATCTGAAGGAAGCTCAATCCGAAAATGCAGAGCGGCGAGCAGTAACTGGATCTGAGGTGTGGTATACCCGGAACCAGTGTGTACGTGGCTACTAAGTCCTCCATCCACTGATTTGGCTGTACTCTATAAATCCGGTGTTTACGCATGGAAGGTTATGTATTTTATCCAGGGAGATCTTTCGAGGATGTAGTGGGTAGAGATTTATCTACCCGCCACTGAAAGATGAGCAAGGGTCTTTGACCACTCGAAAAAAGTCAGCCGAAGGCATAGTAGGGCATAAAAGAAGCAAAGGTATGATCAGAATCTGGTGGCACGGCGGGGAAACCAGGTAACAAACGGAGAATACAAACCCAGATCTAAAGCAGAGCGGGCTCACGCTGGTGAGTTTGGGATATCTATGTCCCCGAGTATGCGCAAACAGGGAATCAGAATTAATCTACTACAGACTATAGAAGATTGGTCCGGAAATCACGGCATTGATAAGATCGACCTCCAAGTGTAGTCCAATAACACCACGGGGATTGCGCTTTACACTGAAGCGGGATTCAGCAAGGAAGGGGTATGCGAAAGGGCAGTGAGGCGAGATGGTAAGATACATGATATATTGTTCCCATGGTCAAACAAATCGGCCAACAAAGTGGTACACCGGACTCCCTTACGGCCGCCGGTGGCCTTTGACGTTTGCCATACGGAGACAACAAGGTGAGTCATTCATCCGAAACCAGCCAATGCAATAGGAGACCACCTGTGTTCCAACGATCCAACATCTTGATCATCTTTGTCGATCAGCTTCGAGCAGCGTCTGTGGGTGCTATGGGGGCCGGTCGGCCGCGACGCCGAACTTCGACCGTCTCGCGGCTGGTGGGACGACGTTCACGAAGGCTATTGTCCCTATCCTCAATGCTCGCCTGCACGGGCCAGCTTGATGAGTGGGCTCGGCGTGGCGTTCCGGAACCAGGTGACGTGATCTTTACCCGCGAAGCGCCTGTGGGTGAGGATTGTTGCCTCGTTCCAGCAGATGGGCCGGTGTGTCTCGGCCAGCGCATAGTCTTCATGAAGCTTAGAAGAGAAGAGGACTCAACAGAGTTTCTGGTCCACATGATCTATCGAGGTCCGCCTCGCCCCCGCATTCAGTCGGCTTCCCAGGGCTCGACGGTCGGGTACTTCAACATGGGCGACATCGGATGGATGCGGGGCTACAAACCGCCGCTGTCCGAACAAAGAGAGATCGTCAAGCACCTGAGCGAGGCTGCTAGAGACAGCGAAGATGACTTCGACGAGTTTGACGCCATTCCCGAAGAGGCCGAGGCATGAGCACCAACACCACCGAACGCGGCCTCGAACGGCTAATCTGCACGGCGCAGGCCAGCCTTCCTGCGCGCCACGCTTTCCGAGGACGGCCCGACGCGGTGCAAGTTCCTGGCCCGCCTGCAGGGCGAAATCAGTAAGCGCGGCATCATCGACATGCTTCGCCACGGAATCAAGCACGGTGTGGTTGACCTCGACCTCTTCTACGGCACGCCCTCGACCGAGAACGAGAAGGCCAAAGCGCTTTTCGAGCAAAATCGCTTCACTGTCACCCGGCAGCTGCGTTACAGCCGTGATGAGGTGTAGTTGGCATTGGACATGGGACTCTTCATCAACGGGTTACTGGTCGTCACCTTCGAGTTGAAGAATAGCCTAACCAAGCAGACGGTAAGTGACGCGGTCTGGTAGCACAAGAGGGACCGCAACCCACGTGAGAGGCTGTTCGGGTTCGGCCGCTGCGTGGCCCACTTCACCGTGGACGAGAGCGGGGTGCGCTTCTGCCCCCACCTCAAAGGGAAGGCCTCCCGGTTTCTGCCCTTTAACTAGGGCTGGGACGACGGCGTAGGAAACCCGCCCAACACGAATTCAAATGAGGGTGGCCTCAAGACTGACTACCTATGGCGCGAGATGCTGACCCGCCAGAGCCTGACTAACCTCCTCGAGAACTATGCTCAGGTGGTGAAGACGAAGAACGAGAAGGCGAGGCGGAAGAAGAAGACCCAGATCTGGCCCCGCTACCACCCGCTCGACGTGGGGCGTGCTGGCAGACGCCGGTTCCCACGGCGCGGGTCAACGCTACCTGATTCAGCACTCGGCCGGCAGCGGCAAATCGAACTCCATCGCCTGGCGGGCTCACCAACTGATCGGGTTACAGAAGGTTGGCAAGAGCATTTTCGGCTCGATCATCGTGGTCACCGACCGGATTCTTCTCGATCGACAGATCCACGATACCATCAAACAGTACGCCCAGTTGGGGGCGACGGTGGAGTACGCCGAACGCTCGGGCGACCTGCGTAAGTTCATCGAGGACGGCAAGAAGATCATCATCTCGACGGTGCAGAAGTTCCCCTTTATCCTCGACGAGATCGGCAACGAACAACGCGGGCGCAACTTCGCCATCACCTTATCGACGAGGCAGGTGAAGAGGGCGAAGAAGAGACCTACGAGGACCAGATCAACCGCCTGATGGAGTTGTGCTGCCCAACGCCAGCTACTTTGCCTTCACCGCCACGCCCAAGAATAAAATGCTGGAGATCTTTGGCGTACCGAATCCGCAGGCTGACGGAAGCGTCAAGCACCGCGCCTCACACCTATTCGATGAAACAGGCCATTCAGGAGGGCGTTATCCTGGATGTACTGGCCCACTACACACCGGTAGAGAGTTACTACAAGCTGGCCAAGACAGTGGAGGACGACCCTGAATTCGACGCCAACAAGGCACAGAAGAAGCTGCGGCGCTTCGTCGAGGGGCACGAGCACGCTATCCGTCTCAAGGCCGAGATCATGGTGGGCCACTTCCACGAGCAGGTGCTGGCCTAGGGCAAGATCAGTGGAGAGGCGCGGACGATGGTGATCACCAACGGCGTTGGGCGATCGGTGCAGTACTACCACACCATCCGCGACTACCTCGAGGAGCGTAAGAGCCCGCACCGGGCGGTCGTCGCCTTCTCTGGCGAGCACGAGTTCGGTGGCGATAAGATGAGACCGAAGCCAGCGTCAACGGCTTCCCATCAGGGTAGATTGCGGAGACGATCCAGAAAGATCCCTACCGCTTTCTGCTGATCTGCGCCGATAAGTTCCAGACCGGCTACGACGAACTGCTCTTGCACACCGTGTACGTGGACAAGACACTGTCGGGTATAAGACGGTGCAGCCCCTCTCAAGGCTCAACCAAGCGCCCCCGAAGAAGCACGACGTCTTCGTCCTCGATTTCCTGAACGACGCCGACACCATCCGCAACACCTTCGCCCCTTTCTACCGGACAACAGTGCTGGCCGACGAGACCGACCCTAACAAACTTCACGACCTGCAAGCGGATCTCGACGGGACACAGGTGTACTCCGAAGAGCAGATCGACGAGTTCGTGCGACTGTAGTACCTGGGAGACTCCGAGCGTGACCACCTCGACCCGATCCTCGACACCTGCGTAACGGTCTCAAGGGTAAGTGCAAGGCCTTTGTGCGCACCTACAACTTCCTCTCCACGGTGGTGCTGCCCTACACCAACGCTGGCCGGGAGAAGCGTTCGATCTTCCTCAACTTCCTGATCTCTAAACTGCCGGCGCCGCAGGAGGAAGACCTGTCCAAGGACATCCTCGATTCCATCGATATGGACAGCTACCGTGTGGAGAAAGAGTCGATGCAAAACATCATGTTACCGGACACTCCCAGTGAAGTTGCCCCAGTGCAAGCCACTGGTGGTGGCCACATACCTGAACTCGAGATAGATCTGCTCTCGAACCTCCTCAAGGTCTTTTAGCTGCCGATAGATTGTAGATCTATGAAGCCCAAGTTGTTTGGAAACCTGTGTAGCATAATCGCCTCTTTTCTTTCAGGCTTGGAGTTGACATCTTGAATCTCTAGTCAATTTAAATTTTAACTATTTGCCGCACTTCGGGGTTAAAAGGGCTTTCGCATTAAGAATGCTTAATGCTTGGAGAGGCTTTGGATGGATCGTCTTCCAAAAACATCAACGTATTTAGCCTATTCTACACCGGATGCCCCATCAGTATATCAGCCTTCTATCTCATAGGTCAGGTGCCGGATCCCACAGAATATCCTTCAGAATACCCGTGATTACAGGGTTCCTGTAATTATTGCCGAAACTCATCTGTATTGAGGCTCACTCACCCAAGTAGGCCTCGCGAATCCGTTGATCAGCAATTAGTTCTTTAGATTCCCCCTCGATCGTGATTTTGCCAGTTTCCATTACGTAGCCATGATCAGTAACCATCAGTGCCAAATGAGCATTCTGCTCGACCAATAGGACGGTTGTTCCTACTTGATTGATCTGTTGAATAATCTCAAATATCTGCTCCACGATTAGCGGGGCCAGCCCTAAGGATGGCTCGTCTAGCAGTAACAGTTTGGGGCGAGACATCATAGCCCTGCCGATAGCTAGCATCTGTTGTTCCCCTCCGCTGAGGGTTCCACCTCTTTGCTGGCCTCGTTCTTTCAGTTGGGGAAAAAGAGTAAACGTCTGTTCGAGATCTTGCTTGATTTCGATTTTATCTCGGCGCCGGTAGGCCCCCAGTTCCAAATTCTCAAGGACGGTCATTTCTGGGAAAATATGCCGACCTTCCGGCACCTGTGAAATTCCCATTTGCACCCTTTTTTCAGATGTGACTCCCTCTAGGGATTGCCCTTGGAACCAGATTGTCCCTTGCTGTGGCTTTAATATACCAGAAATCAACATCAATGTAGTTGATTTACCGGCTCCGTTGGCACCAATCAGACAGGCCATTTCATCCGACTTAATCGTCAAAGAGATACCTTTGACAGCCTTGATATTACCATAGCTAGCATGAACCTGGTCGAGAACCAGTACCGGTTCTTTCATAAGTAGTGGGGTGTCTTTACTAACAAGCTAGTGATTGCTTCCTGCCGACTGGCCTAGGTAAGCCTCAATTACTCTTGGGTCAGATTGTACCACTTCGGGTGGTCCTTGACTGATTTTTTGGCCGTAGTTCAAAACAGTAATCCACTCTGAAATTCGCATTACCAGTTTCATATCGTGTTCGATTAAAAAAACGGTGATGTTCCTCTCTCTAATACTTCGAATCAAGGCAATCAAATCATTAGTTTCCTGCGGATTCATCCCAGCAGCGGGTTCATCCAAGAGCAATAATTTAGGGTTAGTAGCTAAAGCTCTAGCAATTTCCAGACGACGTTGATCGCCGTACGACAGGTTGCCAGCAATTTGAGTTGCAAAGTTCTCTAAGTTGACAAACTGGAGTAGCTCTTGCGCATCGGTAGTAATTTGTAGCTCTTCTTCTCGATAAGCACGATTTCGGCTGATAGCTGACCATAAATAACCCCGCGACTGGGTATGACAACCGATCCTGACATTGTCCAAAACCGTCATTTCTGAAAAAAGCCTGATATTTTGGAAGGTTCTAGCAATACCATTCATTGCCACTTGGTGGGCGGATGTGCCAAAAATATCTTGCTGCTGAAAAGAAATCTTACCTGTCGTCGGTGCCATTAAGCCTGTCACACAGTTAAAGAGAGTTGTTTTGCCAGCTCCATTCGGCCCGATTAAGCTGGCAATTTGGCCGGGCATGACGCGTAGATCCACCTGAGCTAATGCTACCACACCACCGAAATTCTTAGTCAAGCCGGTGATTTCTAAGAGCGGATCTATATCCATTGCTAGCTAAATCAGTGATCTATTTAAGGGTTTGTATCTCCACCTTAAGGGGATTTCTGGGTTGAACGCAGAATGCCAGCTGGACGAAACCGCATCATCATCACTAAAATCGCTCCAAAGATCAAGTAGCGCGAATCTGCTGGTAGCCGCATCCACGACAGCGAAATTCGCAACACCTCGCCCAAAGATCCCAAAATTGCAGCACCGATCAATGCTCCTTTGAGAGTGCCTATTCCACCAAGGACGATCATGCACAAAATCAAGATTGACTCCCAGAATTCGAAAACCCCCGCACTAATATTGACCTGAAACTGAGCGAAGAATGCACCACCTATCGCGCCGATGGCAGCACTAATAGCGAAGGCCAACGATTTGTATTCATGTAGATTGATGCCCATGGTTTGAGCTGCTTCTTCATCTTGGCTAATCGCTTGCCACGCACGTCCAATCCGTGAGTTATGCAATCGATAAACGACAAGCAGCGTCAAAATCAATAGAATTAAAATATGGTAGTACTGTTGCCAGTACTGCCAAAGCTCATACCCAAACAGCGTTGGAGCAGGAATGTCGTTGACAAACCCATTTGGCCCACCGATCAACCACTCCTCGTTTTTAACAATACGAAAGAGCAGTTCGGAAAACCCAAAGGTTACTATGGCAAAATAGTCACCTGTTAAACGCAGTGTTGGGGCTCCTCGTAGCAGTCCCCAGAGACCTCCGTGGATGGCAGCAACCGGCAAAGCCGCCCAATAGCTCCAACCCAAGCGTGCCATCAGTAAACCCGCAGTATAGCCACCAATGAGATAGAAACCGACATATCCTAGATCTAACAAACCGGTAAACCCGGTTACTACGTTCAAACCGAGTGCTAGTAGCATATACAGGTAGGCGGTGGAACAGATCCGCAGGAGATAATCCCCTTGATCTAAATAAGCGGTTGCCAATGGGACAAGACATAAAAAAAACAGGATCAAGCCTGAACGAGAAGATAAAATCGAACTCATTGAGATCATAGCTTGTCAGCGGGGTATCTACTCCAACGAGGTTGGGAACAAGGTTAGCGAAGCGACATCTGTAGGACCAGGCTGGTTAAGCCCGTTTGGCGCTGGCACGTCCAAGTAAACCGGCGGGACGAAAGACGATAACCAAAATCATCAGAATATAGGAAATGGCAACCCGATAGCCTGAGGAAATATAACCAGCGCCCAGGACCTCAGCGATACCGAGAACCACTCCACCCAGCATCGCTCCGGTGATGTTGCCGATTCCCCCTAATACGGCAGCCGCAAAAGCCGCCACCCCTTTATAGTATCCCATCGTAGGTTCGATTGTCTCGCGCATTCCAACCATTATGCCTGCCACCGCACCGAGTGCAGATCCGATAGCAAATGTGGCTCCAATTACACGATTAGTATCTATTCCCATCAGACTAGCCGCCATTTTGTCTTGTGCACAAGCTCGCATAGCCTTACCGATCCGAGTCAGAGAAATCAAACGGTTGAGCCCAACCATCAGCAAGATGGCTAGAATGATGATCGACAGGTCGAGGTAAGAGAGTTGCGCACCACCTGGAATAATGACGGTTTGAGACAAAAAGGCCGATTTAGCGTTGGCTAAGTCTCGGCGAGGCTCAGCTCCCCAGATCATACGGGCCAAATTCTGCAGGATCAGGGAAATCCCGATGGCGGTTATCAGAGCCGAGAGTCGGGGCGCGTTTCTCAAAGGTCGATACGCAATCAGATCTATAACCACTCCCATCAAGGCGCAGAGCAGAATGCTAGCCAATACTGCCAGCCAGAGTGGAAACTTCAACACAGCCAAGCAGAGAAAGGCGAAGTAAGCGCCGAACATAAAGATCTCACCATGAGCGAAATTTATAAGCTGGATCACGCCATAGACCATGGTATACCCTACAGCAATCAACGCATAGATCCCGCCCAATACGAGACCATTGACGATTTGTTCCAAGAATAGTGTCACTTGAGGGAGAATACAGACAGGTGTTTTGCGTGGGGAAAGAGGTATATAAATACCTTTTCGGGGATTGAAATTAGTCTAGGAACTGCACTTTAGCAGCAACAAATTTGCCGTTGACAACTTGCTTAACGTAGGCCGGCTTCAAGCAGTCACCGTTCTCGTCAAAGTATGTTAAGCCGGTGATACCTTGGTACCCTTTTTCTGGTGAGGTCAAAGATCCCAGGTGATCTCGGATAGCTTTCCGACTTTCACCTCTCTTCTCGATAGCTTCTACAATCATGCCAACTGCATCGTAGGTTAAAGCTGCCCAGGTATCGGGTGCTTTACCAAACTCTTGTTCAAAAGCAATGGCTACCCGTTGAGCCTCTTCGTTGCCTTCCAAACCGAAAATAAAGGGGGTTGTGATGTAGATCCCATTAGCGGCCTCACCCGCGATTTCCAGTAACTTGGGGGAATCAACCCCATCTGCCCCGAAGAATTGTGCCGTGATACCAGACTCACGGGCTTGTGAAAGGATGAGCCCCGCTTGGCTATAGAGCCCGGCGATAAAAATCAGGTCTGGACTAGCAGACTTGATTTTGGTCAATTGAGCTTTATAGTCAGTAGTATCACGGTCGTAGGCTTCGTCTGCCACAATTGCCAAGCCAGCTTTTTCGGCCGATTGCTTGAAACTGTCTCTCAGACCGCGGCCATAGTCATCATTGTCGAAAAAGACAGCTACAGTTTTAACATCGGTTAAAACACCTTTGATATACTTGGCTGAAAAAGATCCTTGAAAATCATCTCGATACAAGTTGCGAAAGGTGTAGTCGCTGCCTTTGCAAACGTTGACGTTCGTGGAACCAGGGGATAGTTCTACGATTCGGTTTCGCTTGTAGATAGGTTTACCGGCTAAGGAACAGGAGCTATTAAAGTGACCGACGACCGCTAAAATCTTCTTGTTGGAGGCAATTCGCGTTGCTACTAGACTAGCCTCTTTATCCTTACCAGTATCGTCTTCAAAAATCAGTTCGAGTTCTTTGCTATTGATTCCACCATTGCCATTGATTTCTTTAGCTCGTAGTTGAGCGCCCTTCTTAATCATCTCTCCAAAAGCTGCCACGCTACCAGTGAACGGCCCAGCCACGGCTACTTTAATGGTTTTAGCTGCCTCAGCTTCTTGGGCTGTTAGCAAAAATGCTGCAGAGAAAATGAGTAGCAAGACCAAGCTCGATCTCAAGGCCGAGCAGATATGTCCAATCTCTAATCGGCATAGAGCTCGGTAGGGGGCTGTTTCAATCAGTGTTTGTTGTTTCATAAGTATACTCCAGATCGTCAAAAAATTTCTTGCATATGGGACTGGCCCTCAATCAGAACCTTTTAATTTGGCCAACCTAAAGCCTAAAGTTAAAATGATATTGTTTTGAAAATAGACGTTCATAATAGTGGGAATATGAAAGATAAAGTAGAAGACCTTTTTATATGCGGTGACGTAATAACAGACCTTATGATAGGCAGGGTCTTAATTCTCAACTGTAACTTTTTGTTGAAAGTCGAACCGGAAGTCGATTTCACTAGTTTGGTCTGATTCATCAACGACCACCACTCGTGGGACAATAACCTCCAGGTCTTTTGTATCATCGGGTAGACGATCAAAGACCAGAAAGCCAACCCGTTTACCGCCGGGGAAAATCTGTCCCCCATCGAAAATCGTATCTCGAACAATTAAACGTGCATTTTTAGCCACAGGTGAATTGCGCTGGCGACGAGAGTAAGTTGGATAATAACGCGAATAAGGGGCATAGTAGCTATAAGGGTGATAGTAACTCCGTTGATAGGTCGTAGTAGTACGACTATTTGCATATAGATCTCTAAAATAGTCATAGGTCAGTGAAGCATACTGATTACCTCGGTCATCAATTAAAACCACTGACTCGCCAACCATAACTCGTGGATGTTCTGCATTATAGACCAGAATCTCAAAGATTGTATATAACGGATCTACTTTGCCCCAGCGACCAATGTGCAAGTAAGGATTAACCTCGCTCCCTTTGGTTAGGTCAAAAAGCTCAACTTCATCTAACGGCTCTAGCGAGATTTGAACCCCTTTTTGGATCACCGTAATAGTACCAGTTTCGGAATCGATTTCTGCGTTGATTTGAGCGCCAGAAGTTGGCTCTAAATAAAACTCAATCTTGGGCTTCGCACCACAGCCGAAAAGGACAACTAAGCTTAGGGCTAAGCCAATAAACCGTAGGTGGGATAATAGTTTTCGACACACGGGAAACCACGCTCCCTGAAGTTTTGGCTAGTTTAACACAGATTGGCTGAAGATGCAATTCACCAATTCAAATCCGAGTAACAGCGTCATTAACAAGCCAATGGCCATCAAGGTTCGTTTTTCGCTCTTAAGCGCGCGTCGGAGAGAAAAATCGTGAGAAGAGCGTTTGGGATATGGGGAAAATCGAAGTCCAAATCTTGGGACGGCCGTTAAATAGGATTGATACAATTGATCATAGGTCTGCGCTAAAAACTGTTCTTCGGTGATGATAATCGGAATATATTGCAGAAGGAATAAAATCCATAAAACAGGTAACAACCAGAGTACCCCCGCAACAAAGCAGATGCCGGAACTGATCAGCAAATTCCCCAGATAGAGTGGATTTCGAGTATAGGCATAAGGGCCAGTTGTAACTAGGTTTCTAGCCGAATTGATCGTCCGTGTTCGGGTTCGCCCGCCAGCATATCCAACTGCCCACCCTCGAATCATCTCACCAATAATCAGGATTAGGACACCAATAATAACCAGTGGCAGACGAAATTGGTGATAGATGAAGGCTATCAGAATTAGTGGAATTGGGGTATAACTTCTGAGCGAAAAAAACAGGTTGCCAAGACGATTCAGTACATCGGACATGCTTATTAGTAGTGGGATTTACTTAGGCGTTGTAACCAGCAGGATTCCGCCAATGGTAGCATAAAGGATATTGGCACTCCAACAAGCAAGGAAGGGATCTAGCTTACCGTTCTCGCTCAAACCTTCGAAGACCGCAAAAGAAAATCCCCAGTAAATGAAGTTTAGGAAAAAGGCAATCACCAGTCCAGCAAAGAACCCGGCTCTTCCAAACCGAATCGAGATCGGTGTACCAATCAAGACGACCACAAAGGCGGCAAAGGGATAGGCCATCTTGTGATGCATTCTAACCGACTCTCGACGGGTCGATTGTTTGGCCTTCTTCTTATAACGGATTCGTTGCTGGAGTTCCTTGATGGTCATACTCCGTAGATCTTTAGAATACTGCGCTAAATGTACAGGGTCTTCTATCCGGTTGATAGTTTTTGCCTCGAAAGTCTCAAAGGCAACTTCAGCCCCTTCATTAAATCGGCGGATAAACCCGTTCCTTAGTTCCCATGTTCCCATACCCCATTGGGTTGTTTGAGCGTAAATCTCTTGAACCAGCCGGTCTTGTTCATCAAAATCATAGATGGTCATACGATCAATGCTTTCGTTTTCCAGATCCAGGTTTAGAATGAAGAAGAGACGGTCGTTCATGCCTTCAAAGACCACGTTTCGATTTCTTCGCAACGGCATTTTTTGCTGGAGTTTGCTGGCAATGTGGTAAGCGGGCGAAGCGATTCGATTATAGAAAATGGAAAAGCCGAGACAAATGAAGAAAGTCGAAACAAAGATCGGCATTGCAATACGGTAGATACTCACCCCTGCTGACTTCATAGCCATCAGTTCGTTATTCTGTACCATTCGGCCCAATAAAAAGAAAGCGGTCAGAAAACTGGCGACAGGAACAATCTCAAGGATTCGTCGGGGAGCTTGGAACAGAATGATCTGAAAAGCAACCCAAGAGGTAGTTTCGTCACCAAATTGTTTAATGTCCTTGTCAAAAAGACGAACGATGATGACCAAAAAAGAGAGGAAGGTAATGGCCAAAAAGAAGGCCCGCAGATACTCCCAGAGGATGTAACGGTCAAGCGTATTCACGGTTTGTCGTTAGGAGGCGGCGAACCAATGGCAATTAAATTGGCTTGGTAGAGCCAGTAGAAGAGAAAGCCTACCCCGCCCAACCCAATGATAATATTGGGCAACCACATCGATAAGGCCGGGCTGAGGATGCCACTCCGTCCGGTATTCTGACCAAATTGCAACAGCAGATAGTAGACCAAAATTAGACCATTTCCAATGCCAAAGCCGACCATCTTTCCACTCTTTCGGACAATTAATCCGAGCGGAACACCAATTAGGCTAAAGACGATGCAAGCGAAAGGGATTGAAAATTTTTTGTGGTACTCGACTTCAGCATAAAGCAATTTGTCTGTCATAAACCGGCTATCGGCGTTGTTGGATTGCAGCTTAAGTTCCTGGTTAATATAAGTACGCAAATCTTTAATAGTCATGCTTCTAGGCCGTTTAGTATTAGCTTTAGAACGCTCAATATCTTCGGTCAGATCAAGTGAAATCCGATTTTGATTGAACGAAGTAACACGGAAAGCGTTGGCATTAGTAACATCAGGGATGGATTCGTAACTTTTCCCATTAAATAATTTCAACCATGCACGCCCCTCTTCGTAGTCAACACGCGCATGTGTAGCGGTAACAAAACGAGGACGACCTGACCAAATGGCATCCCACACTCGGACATTCTGGAGATCCCCTGTTTCCGGATGGGTAAAATCAAACATCCAAATCTTACCGTCGCGTTCTAATTCTCTCATAACCGTGCCAGCTTCCAGGACAACCGCCGGATTACGTCGACTGATGTCACGTTTCAACGCCCAGTAGGCCTGATTTCCACGTGGTAACGCAAAATCCATAAAAAAAAAGTCGAAAGCGGAAATACAGATGGAGACCACTAATACCGGCCATAACAGTTGATGAAACCCAACGCCGTGCGCTTTCATGGCAGTGATTTCGTTGTCAGTGGCAAATCGTCCCAATCCGACTAAAATCCCGACTAAGGTCGACATTGGGATCGTCAAGACGAGTGTAGCGGGTAGAACATAGATTAAGAGCTCAAGCAGGTAGAAGGGACTAATCCCTTTCTTTACGAATAATTTGGTTAGTCGGAAGATCTCTTCTAGCAAAAGCATCGAGGTGAAAGAAAGCAATGACAGTAGAAAGGGGGGAATCAGTTCTTTAAGTGTATATTTGGTTAAAATCCTCAACTTTAATTTGTCCTACAGCCCTAAGAAAGTTATGTATAGGTAACGACTTACTACCTTAGAAAAAACGCTATATTCTACATCACGCTTCAATCAGCACGCAAGACTGTTGAAAATTCGGATCTAGGTAGTCTTGAACTGCTGGTGGCAAAGAACGAATATGTCCGCTCGTACGCTTGTACTATCAGATTATCAAACCATAGGGTGAATTGAACTCTGACTGACAGAGATTCTGAAACCGTTGATTCTATATTAACGTTCAGTTCATCAAAATGGCACCAGATACTCAACCGGCATGGGCAAAATGCAGGTCTTCGCTCGAGGTAAAATTTAAAATTAGGATTTGACGAGATGAAATTTGTGGCGCAAACCAATGTCGGCAAACAGCGGGACCGCAATGAAGATGCTTTTGACTATGATTCAGAAACTGGGTTCTTCATGGTTGCCGATGGCATGGGAGGGTTAGATGCTGGTGATATTGCTAGCCGAGCAACTATCGCAATCTTTCAGCAAGGATTGAGTCAGCCCGCCCCTCTAACAAACTGTAATAAAGCAGGTCGACTAGCATTGTTGCAAAACTTAGCCATAGAAGCTAACGATAAGGTCTACACTTACGCTAATCTATACGATTTTCAGACGCGGATGGGAACCACATTAACCGCTGGGTTTGTATCCGACTCTCATCTACTTTACGTCCATGTTGGCGATAGCCGAATCTACTTGATCCGTCGGGATAAGATCCGGCAGTTGACGAAGGATCATTCTCTGGTGCAAGAGATGGTTGATATGGGGAAGATCTCACTCGACGAAGCACGAACGCATATGCAGCGGAATATCATCAGTCAAGCGATTGGTCTAGAACCAGTGATTGACGTTGATTGTGGGGAATGCCAACTAGAACCTGGGGATATCCTGCTCGCTTGCACTGACGGATTACACGATATGATTACTTCAGATTTGGAGATAGCAGCTTTAATTCAAACGGCGGAGAA
>Ga0066832_10000121_pt1 | contig 20981 bp, 12 predicted proteins | sample ETNtaG_35_FD_66731 | JGI IMG/M metagenome (GOLD analysis project Ga0066832, IMG submission 66731) | Marine microbial and viral communities from oxygen minimum zone, Eastern Pacific Ocean - ETNP201306PF51B | ecosystem: Environmental > Aquatic > Marine > Oceanic | place: Pacific Ocean: Eastern...
TCCTGATGTCAGAAGAGGGAGAGGTTTAGAATAGGGGACAGCAGGTTGGCTAACAGATTAGTGCTGATTTTACCAAGGCAAGGGTAGAAAGTTAAAGGTGTTGGCCCGAGCAATAGCCCGTTTTGTAAGATGAAGCGGCAGTATCTGTTTCACCCAACTCATTCTTCACGACAATAATTACAATTCCTTTCTCTAAGACCGTATATTAGTGTATAAGTTAGGACAATAGAAAATGCCAATACCCTAAACGAGAGTTCTTGGACCAATGGAAGAATATCTCTCAGATTAAGCATAGCCTCAGCGTAGGGAGTCAATTTTCTAGTTAAGGTAGTATCATCTGTACTGATGGCCTAGACTTAATCAAGAGAAAAGCCTAGGCTGAATATTCGCCTGGGACGAATCGGACGATTGGACAGCTATTGTTTCCCAGATCCTTACGTTGAACTCACATTATCTACTTCAGAATGACCATTTGTTTGGCCTGGTGAAAGGTCCCAGTGTCAATAGCATAATAGTAGATGCCACTGGCTACGGTCTCACCCATCGCATTTTTGCCGTTCCAGTAAGCGGCGCGACTTGGAGTTGCATAAATACCAGCCGTCTTAAGCCCCAGGTCGACCGTTCTGATCCATTCGCCGGCGGCCGTATAAATATGGATGTTGACCACCGATTCCTCCGAAATTTGAAACGGTATCCAGGTTTCCGGATTGAATGGATTAGGGTAATTTTGCCAGAGTTCGGTCTGTTGAGGTTGAACTATCGATTCCAGATCTAGATCAATCACCAACAGATCTCGATAAACCGCACTGTCTCCTGGAGTTGTGACTAAATGCAGATCTGAGATCAGTAACTGAGTGCGATCCTGGTAAGAGGCCCGTTCAACATCGATCGAGAGCAAAACAACTTGACGGCCGGGGCTGCGAAAATCAGCTTCGGCAACAACTGGTAAAGCTACACCAGCAATTCGCTGACAGTTGTTTTCGGCGACTGGAAGGTGCCAAAAACTGTTGGTCGATAAACAGTTACCTTTCTGGACCGATAGTAGGCGAACACTGGGCGACCGCAAACTGAGGTCAAATTGAATCCCTTTTGCTGATATGTTGTTCTCAAATTCGAGGGCAATGTCGATCTGATTCTGGTGACGTGAAACGATGACAGGGCGAATCCCGACATCGGGTGAGAACAGAACCTGCGGAGGTATCCGCTCATACTTCTGCTTTTGTGGTGCCGCATTAGTTTCAAGTTTCGCCAGTTCGTTCTCATTTAGGTCTAGCGATTCTCCAAAACGCGATGCTACCGCCGTTAAGTCAAAGATATCGATTTGACCATCCATATTGACATCAGCGGAAACCAGTTCTTCCAGCGCATCGGTATCCTCGGTTTCATCTGCACTTTGACCGAAGTATTTGGCGACCAGCACCAAATCGAAAATATTGATCGCACCGTCCACTACCACGTCAACCGCTTCAATCTCAATCGGTGGCAACGCCGCTTTTTCCGATGCCTCTGCCAACTGCTCATCGGTCTCCCATGCCCCGCCATCAAGGGTTGGAACCGGTATCTTGATAGTGAAGTTGACCTGTTCCAGGCTTTGACCTTCTTTAACTTCTACTTGACGCAGATGCGAACCATCTGCATCAAAAGCGAATCCAACCTCTACCTGTCCTCCGCCCACCGGTGCAGGCAGACGGTATTGTCCTTGCTGATCTGTTTGGGTAGAAATCCGCCGCTCCTTATCTTCCATTCGCAGAAAAACCGGGAAGTAGGGTAGAGGGTTGCCGGAGGGATCAACGACTTGACCCAAGATCCACTGATTGACTTCAACTGATACGATGTGAGTCGTTTCCGGTGCATCGGCGGGTGAGCGACTGATATTACCCGCCGTGTCAATGGCCTCGATAATGTATTGAACCTGGTTCACCTGATCGCTAAGTGGTGGTAGGTACATCGATAAGTCTATACGATAGGTTTGTCCGTCAATACTGGACATCGGGATTTGATCGAAGTAACCGTCGAGTCTCCATAACTCCAACTCACTTTCCAGGTCAACCCCACCCCCGAACCCAATCCCGCTCAGGGGAATATCAACTTCATCCTGCTGGCGGAACCGGCGTTGATCATCCAACTCTTCCGCAACAAATTCCAATCCGAGTTCAACATCTTCAAAATCAGCATCGGCCACCAAATCGTCGAGATTAAAAAAAAGATCCTCTTTTGCTTCTACCTCTAACGGGCCGACTAGATGAGTGTCATCTCCATGATCCATCAATTCAGGTTCTTCTTCGACCCCAATCGAATCAACAATCATTTCTCTGTCCAACCGATAGAAGATTCGTAGGTAGACGCCAGCCAACTGTAAATTGTCGGTAACTGTTGCCTCCAGTATCATTTGATAGTCGAAATTGTAGCTTTTTTCAGCCTGGTGAACGATGACCGGCTTTTCTGTATCTTCTATCAACACAATGTCCAGTGGGTATTCGCCTTCTGCTTCGACGGCTAAAGGGGCAATTTTCGTCATTAGTGCTTGACCTTTTTGAGTCCGAACGTTGACATGCCAGGTACCTAAACTAACGTAAATCTGGAATTTGCCCTGCTCGTCGCTAACGGCTCGCCTGAACATTGGGAGGTAGGGGGCGATAAAGTCCATATCTTCCATTTCTAGGTTTTCAAGTGGATCTTCTAGGTCTACAAGTTCAAATTTATCTTCCAGGTCTCCAGCGACGATGGCTGGCTTGGCCTTGCCAGCTGTCAGAACGTTTATTCCTAGGTCTCCAATTTCATCTACTCCGAGCAGTAGGTCCATTGCTGGTGGAACCGGTTGGTCGTCAAATCGGTCGGCTGATTCCGGTTGAAGTTCGATCGCAACACCGGGAATCGGTTGTCCGGTAGTATCAGTGACCTGGCCCACTACTAGATAAGGTGGTGGCTTTAAGGTCACCGTATGGGGCTTGGATTCAGCCTGATTGCCGACCGCGTCAACCGCGTGAATCTGGTAGGTGAATGTTTCCAGCATTAAATGTCCGGGTACGGTAAAAGTCCACATTTTGCCATCGGGAAAACTATCGGCCCAAATACGACCGCGCTGATCTGATGGAAACTCAAGGTAAGCGTGCACATACCCTTTCACATTGTCAGTGACTTTTGCTCGAATAACGGTGTTGTCACCGATAAACTCTCCTTTGACCTGCGTCTCGGGATCGTGCACTATTTTTGGCAATTCGGTATCGGTTTCTAGAATAAAGTCTATACTATCGATAACTTTTTGCCCGCTCTTGTCGGGTACTTCCACTGTCACGCTATCCGGTTGCAAAACGTAGAACGGTGACTCCGGTTCAACGAAAATCCGCCATAGTCCTGCCACGGGTAGATGCAGCAGGTAGGTTCCGTCTGCTTTCGATTCAGTAACGGCTTCACTCCCCTCAAAGTCGTTCTGGTCGTCACTTCTATCAAGGGAAGCAAAGATGTTGGCTTTGGGTATAACCTGGCTGGAGGCCGGTGTCAACTGGCCACGGATTTGCAGTTCAGACGGTTTGACCAGGACTTTATGCAGGCTTTGGGGCGCACTGGCCGGATGGGTGGCCCGGTTTCCCGCATTATCCGAGGCCCAAATGTAGTATTCGACGCCGTCGGTAGTAACACCTGTGCCATCTAGGACTGCCACAAATTCTTCCGGTTTGAACAGGTCCAGATTAACGGGAGGCAATTCTATCTGTGATGCAATCTGCCGCATCGCTGCTAACCATGGTGCAGGCTTGGCTTCCCCTCCACCGCCGACGGGGGCAATCGGGGGTAGGTCCTTAGCCTCAACCTTTTCAGCGTTGCCTAATTCCGGCTCAGGTATCTCTTCTATCGCCCCCGGCTCAAAGTCTTCAAATGGGGTGTCGAAATCGAAGGAGGGTTCCATATACCTTGTTCTAAACGGCTCCTGGCTTCCAGCAGGCCGAAAGTAAATCTTAGGTTCAGTGTCAAGAACTGGGGGAAAGATGCCACTTTCCGTGTCTGTAATCCTGGCCACAATGCGAATCGGATTGCCTATAGTGACGGAGTCTAAATTTGGCTGATGGTCAATTACAGGCGGCGTGCTATCTTTTTTCAAAACATAATCGATCCCGCTTTTCTCCTCTCCGGCAGCAATTTTGATCTGCTGGGTTGATGGCAGAAGACCGAACAGATCTAAACTAACCTCTCCAGGTAGATAATAGCCGACGGACGGGAAAACAGAAATCATTACCAAGCCGACATTAACAGGCAATCGGTATCGGCCACTGGTATCGGTCGTGGTGATGTAGGGGATGGGTTCGATCTCCAATTCTGGAAAGTCCAATTCCGGAAAGCCCAGGTCAGTTAAGCCGCCGAATCCAAACACGATCACGCCACTCACCGGCTGGTTAGCCTCATCCTCAACCTTACCTACCACAGCTTGGTCTTTTTCGGGTAGAACCAGTGTTAAACGTACTTCGGCTGTTGTTCCGTCCTGATCGGTAGCACGGATTATGGTGGGATATGTGATCGGCGGCACCTCCTCCGGCAATAGAGCAGTGATCTGTCCATCGGCAACACCATCCTGGTCCGATAACCAGGTATCGTCGAATTCGAAGTCGTCTACATCCTTGCCCCCGTCTGTCACCCGTAGTTTGCCCATTAAAGCGGAAAAATCAGCATCGATGTCAGGCTCTATTTTGCCGTTTTTGTCGGCATCGATAAATAGCTCGAACCGTAAAGTATTCCCAGGCTGACTGACGTCAGCTTGTAGTTGCAGTCTGAGCAAGGGACTATATTCGATCTCAAGCTCTATTTGTTCATTAAGGGTAAACGTGGTCACTGCCCACAATGGTATGGTGATAAAAAATAACGGTAATAACAAGACTTTTAAACGCATTGGGTTCTCCTTAAATAACTAATAGATAATACATAACAGTCAACTGGTTTACATCGCGGCTGGCCAATGCCACAATTAGCAGGACATTAAGTTGTCCCTTTGGATGATTTGATCTTATAAATCATTCCGCATCTTCCTTTTTACACACTTCCCCTCATCCTCATTAAGATTTATTTCTCCATTGTTCAAACAGTTTTATAGTTTTTTTTAATCTTAATATCATCTATCCAGAATATTCTTGGCTGTAATATGTTCAATTATATTCTCAACCATCTGTCTTTAGACACATCAATACTAATTCGAGAGGTCTCCATTCATCCCTCTGTTCATTAATTTTAATTAAGGTTTTTATTTCATCTTCTTTTGAGGCAACACCTCCGCCAGACATGTTAAATGTGGTTCTAGGATTCTTTACCCAAAAGCTTATTTTATAAATTCCCTCTCCTTCAAACCGACCAGTTTCAAAGAACTCGTTTGTAAAGTTAGGAGATTTCCAATTGCCAGTTGACAAACATTTTTTTGACGTTAAACTTATAGAGATTGTTTACTCTCCTTAAAGATATCTTCCCTTAAAGATATCTTCGTCGAGTTCAATCTCAAAATCAGCTTCTGGAACAGTATTGGGAGTATACATTAACCAATTTACAGGCAACCCACTTTAAGAAACTTCAAATCCACCGTTTAATCCAGCCGAGAAATCAGCTTCTTTTTCACCCATTTGATTGCACTCTGCTAATATCAATGCAAAATTAACTATTAAAGACACAATTTTTTTAATTGACAAAACCCTTACCAGGATGAACTTTACGCCCATCATAAAACTCCTTGTTGTGGTGTGCAACTACGCGAATAGCATCTAACTAGCACTTAACATGCCGTAGCTAACGACCTCCAATTTTTAAGCCTAGGCTAACAATCGGGCTTATTATCATCTACTCAACTGCGATATTCGTGTCGCAGTGCAACATAAATAGTGCACATAAATGTCGCACTATTCCCCCTCACATTAACTGAGTAGATCTAATCCGAAATATCAATTCGTATCAGATCCCGGCCAATTAGATGACCAGCCGGATCAAGCTCAACTCTGGTATTGAACTATCCAACGGCAAATAGAGGATGTTCAACATCACCTGAACCAACTTCTACCGGACGTACTCCGCAACGGTTTGGAGGAACTGGAACAACCGTTAAGCTGGTACCGGCTAAAGTAGTATCAAAGCCCTTTGGCTTCAGTTTCTGATGTGACTGATTTGGATTTGAAACAAAAACGGGAAAAATCCAGAAAGTATGATTATCGGCTCGGCAACCTGGATATTACGGTTCATCTAGGGAAAGCGTCACTAATTCTTAAATAAATAGGATAGCGATAACACCACCATCGAAGTTAGCTAAACGGATAGAGTGATATACGGAGTGTCAACTGCAATTTTCAGCGCGCAAAGGGAGCATTTTGTTCAACCGCCAAATTCGAGTATCCAAGGCATCTTCCATCATCAATCCTGTCAACCGCGGCCATAGTGTGGTTGACAGTGCTGAGTTAACCCATGTTTGCAAAGATAAGGCTTCAGGTTTGGTTGCGGTGAGCGGCAAAGTCAATGAGGGGTTGCACAACCAGAACGGACAGAATGTACTAGTTTTGGCTTTGGAATTGGATGGGAAGTGGGCGTTTAGGCCAAAAACAGAAGCCTGTTCAACCCCATGGCGAGAAGAATCAAGGGGGAAATTTACTCCTAACCCCGGTTGCCGCGAGAGGCAGCGAAGATAATATTGGCCGCGTCGTAGCCAAAGGGTCTCTACTTCCAGCTATTTTCACCGATGGAGAAACCGCTGACGATCATGCAGATTCTTCATAAGTTGGTGCCTATGAAAGGATCAAACATCGCCGGGGAGAACAGAAGGTCAAAGCTGGGATGGAAGCCTCAGGCTAGTGCCATTGAACGGTTTAATTTGACCGATGGGCAGAGAAATCGCCACCAGCCAGGAAAAACTTTAGAGGTTTCAAAACAGAATCGGTTTGATGACTGGATAAGTTGGACTTCAGTTCGGTGGTACAATTTCCACCTCAAGAGGCGTAGTCACAATGATAAAAATGAGGAAGGAGTTCTGATCCAAAGGACTCCCGCGATGGCAGCTGGAATCGCACCTCAGCCGGATTCAACGTTACAACTTATACCGTTGCTTGTCTTGGGATAATCTCAGGACACCATCCAGCTTCCTGGTGAGTTCCTGCGCGAGTTGGTAGTATTTTATATGGTGGATAAAGCTTTTCAAGAAATCGACCAAAAAACTTTCGAACTAGATGAAATTGTGATATTTCCAGGTAATCTGGCAATGGAAAAAGTAAATGATGTAGTATAATAAAAGATATAGTACAGAACAAATTTTATAGTTGATACATCTTGTTATTTGAAGGTTTATCACTAAACACAACAAACACAACCCGACCATACCGCTGACTAAACTCCCCTCCTCGAATTTAACACAGTTGTGATGATTATTCGGAGACTATTACTCGTATCTCTTTTTCTCCCTTTTAGCCTGCTGTTTGCCCAACAGTTACCGTTTTCTTGTGGTACACCGGAATGTATTGAACGGTTTTTCGCTCGTCCGGTAGGTGAAAGAAGAGATGAACCGGTACCTTCAGCTCCGACGAGAGAACAAATAGAAACAGGACAAATTGACGTATTCTACACCCACATTCCAGAACAGAAGGTCAAAGCCACCTGCATCGGTATTGGGGAACACCTCTATCTCTACGTTGAAAACTCGGTGTTACCGATGGTCAACGAAATCGATACGGCCGAGATTATTCGTGTCTTTGATACCAAGATTTACCCCAATGTCCAGCGACACTTTGGATCGGAATGGAGGCCGGGGTTAGACCGGGATCTGCGGATTACCATTCTAATGCACGATGTCGGCCGCGATCGCTCAGCCAGAGACTATGCCGGCTATTTCTCACCAGCCGACCAGCATCTAGACGCATCCTACAGCAATCAGCGTGAAATGATCTACATGGACACCTACTCTTTCCGTGACCGATCTCGATGGACCTTCTTCTCCAGTCTAGCACACGAATTTGTGCACTTGGTCAACTGGTATCAAAACGGTGGTAGGACTGACCAACGCTGGTTGGAGGAAGGGGTGGCTAGTTTCTCTGAGTGGATCATCTACCAGAAGATCCATAGCATTTATGTGGAGGGCTATCTTAAAAACCCAACTGTCTCTCTACACAGACTAGACCATCCGGATCTTTACTACGGTGCTTCTTTTCTGTTGTTGCTATATTTATACGAAAATCATGGTGGTCAGGATTTCATCCGCCAACTGATAGCTGAAGACCTCCTCGGCTTAGCTGGGATCGAAGCGGTGTTACGCAAAATCGGAGATACTATACCGATTTCCGAACTGGTGATTAATTGGGCTGTTGCCAATCTACTGAACGAGATCGATCGAATTTCTGATCTTCCCCTCGGTTACAACGGTTTGCCAACCAAATTCTTCGTTCAATCCAATTTCCCCACCTTCTCCGGTCTTCCTATTTCCCGTACATCCGAGGTACAACCATTCGGCATCTTCTACGCCAAAATCGTGCCGACGGTAACTCAACTGACGGTCACACTGACAGGTAACCCCAACCAGCGGCTAGAGGCTAAAGTGCTGCGTCTGCCCACAGACAGGCGGGAGCGTGCCATCTGTGTTCCGATTCCTTTTGATGCAGCCAATCGGGGGCGGCTGTACTTAACGGATCTGGATACGGTAACCGAGCTTTATCTCGTGTTGACAGGTGAACAGACACAGCAGTTTCAACTGGAGATCGAGGAAACACTACAAGCTGACCCGACAAGAGAACCGATTCGCGCAGAGCGACAACAACTGTCCATGCCGAAAACCATCTTTCGCCCGGTGGGTGACTCATTTCAAAACTCACCTAAACGGCCGAACACCGACTACCGATTCGAGCCTTTGGAGCGGATTCATCTCAGTAGCCGTTATCAGGACTTAGTGATTACCACCGGCCCGGATAGCCTACCAGACCACGCCTATGTTGCCAGTGGGTGGGGCTTGGAGGTATTTGATCTGACAGACCCACTCCAACCAAAGTTGATGATGGAGATAAAAACAGATGGCAATGCCCAGGATATAGTGGTCAAGGATAGTATTGCTTACATTGCTGACGGCGCAGCCGGTTTGCAGATGATTCAGATTGCGCCAACATTAAAACGATTAAACACCATAGCTGTGGGTGAAAATCTACACCAAGTCTTGATCTCGGAAGAATTTCCGCTATATCTATTTGCCATCGACGCAGAACTGGGCCTGTTTCTCTTTAACACCTCCGACCTGGTGAATGAGGCTGAACCTGTGGCCACTTTTCGAACCCTTGGTCTGGCCATGCATGTGACAGTAGCAAACAGACGCGTTTATCTTGCTGATAGCCGACGAGGCGTCCAGATCCTGAGTTTGGATCGGCTTCCCCTATTACCGGTGATCGGTGCGCTCCCTTACGTCGGTTATGATATGGTTATCGAGGATCAGATCGCCTATGTCGCTGGTGGAAATGTTTATGCCGTGACTCTGCACGATCCACTGAACCCAAAAATTGTGTCGGAGGTGAAAACTCCCGGACAGGTTATTAGTCTAACACCAATTGAGAACCGGGAAAACCGGCTTCAGTCAATTCTGTCCGTCGATTATCGTTCCGGTATTTACAAGTTGGGGGTTGAACGCTTTGATAACCGGGCGCCGGAAGTAGAACTGAGCCTGGAGGCCCATCAATCCACGCACACTCGACCATTGGCCGCTTTCGCTGTTCCGATGAACACCGATCTGGTTTATGTAGCCGACGGTGAGGGCTACTTAGATCTGATTCGTTTTGACGGGCCACCTGTTTGGGAGTACCGACACAGTAGAAGCGGCAACCTGACGGGCTTCGATATGGATGGAGACCAGATCTTTGCCGTTTCTCAGGGCGCCGGCCTGTTTTCAATATCGAACGGTCGGTTCATTTCTCAGTCCGAACCCGGATTTTCAGGAGAAGATCTAATCGTTGAAGACGGATTTGGCTACATCGTCACTGGACAGAAAACCAGGCAACAGAATCAACTTGGTCTGTTAATTGTCGATCTGAGTAACCCAAAAAAGGTTCAGAGAGTTGGCCAAGTACCAACGGATTTTCCTGCCTATGATGTCAGGCTCAATGGGCAAACTGCCTATGTCTGTGCTACCGAACTGTTGGTGATCAATGTCCGGCAACCCAGAGCACCGGTGCCTGTCAGTCGGTACCCGATGTCGGGGGCGGCCTTTCAATCGGTTGTTTATCAACCCCCAGATGCTAAGGAGCGATTCTTATTTGTCGCCGCTCTGAACGGTGGCGCACATCTCTATGATTGTACCGAGGCCCAAAATTTGAGACATCTGACCGTCATCGAAACCGCTGAAAGTGTGATTGGGGTCAGTGTGGTTGACGGTTGGCTAGCCTTGCTGGAGAATCGGTCCCATCTGCGAGGAAACCCTGACTACGGATCCCTACGCTTGTTCGATATTACTAACCCCCGTACCCCTCGACAGGTAAAAACCTTCGAGACCCCCGCTTATCCGATACAGATTGAGTTGGAACCTCAGAAGCACAGCATTGAGCAGTTACCTTACCTGTACCTACTCAATCCCGGCTACCTCCATTTGCTAGACACAGAAACCGGCGAAACAATTACCCGGTCCCAACCGCTGCAACAGGCCAAAAAATTAATCATTGTCCAGGATACCGCTTTGGTGGTGGATCAGCATGGTATCGATACTTTCCGCCTCAATCGTCAGATCTTTGCTTTAGCTGTCGATCAGGCAACGCAAAGCCAGCCTATGCCTGACGGTGGGATGACCGGCGGCATTGACCATCCTAACCTGTTATCTTTGCTAGGGCAAAGTTTCCCCAATCCAGCTAATCCGGAAACTTGGATACCCTTTCGGCTAGCACAACCCGGCGTGGTGACGGTCACTCTCTTCGACCAGAAGGGGCAGCTCATTCGACAAATTTTGGCCGGACATCATCTGGCGGGTGAATACACCTCAAAAGCCAAGGCCATCTACTGGGATGGAAAGACGCAATCAGGTGAAACTGTGACCAGCGGCATCTACTTTTATCACCTGCTAGTGGATGATGGTCAACGGCAGGTATTTACTCAAACTAAGATGTTGACCATTGTGCGGTGAGGTTTGAAGCTCCCCTCATGTCAAGACCATGGGAAGCGAAAACTAAGGTGGGTAGGGGTAATGTTTTTCCACTTAAGGTATTTTGCGTAATCCTGTGTGTACCTCCCATATTCCGCTGTATTATTACCTTATACTTAATCCCAAGATCGATATAAGCAACAGTCTTATACGCTTTAAACCAATTCTTTTCCATTTCCATAAGATATTGCGTATTTGGGATATTTATATTCAGCCTATTTAGATTAGTAATACCTTTTCATCAAACAACCTTAGATAAATTGAGTTCGTACCTTCATAGCCCGACGGACTAACTCGATATTTGGTACTGAGCAGGAACATATTGGAGGGTTTGGCCGGGTTCTAAAACCGCTACACCGGTATTGGGTGACAGAAAGTTGACCCCGGAAATAAAGGCGTCCAGATCCACAGGTTGACCAACGGCTTCACCATAGTGACAAGGAATCACCACATCAGGCCGAATCAGGCTAGTCGCCCGTGCTCCTTCACGGATGCCCATGGTGTACTTTCCGCCGATCGGTAAAATAGCAATCTGTGGGCCATACATCTGCGAAATCAGTTGCATATCACTAAAGACATTGGTATCGGACGTATTGTAGATAGCGACCCCATTATCAAAGGTTAGAACTACGCCAGTGGAACCACCGTCTGGGCGAAAATAGTGGCCGTCAGGTGGTGCCCCCAGCACCAAATTGGGAGATAGCGACCCCGAATTATGAAAGGCTTGCACCAGCGTAATACGAACATCATCAATCTGCACCGATCCGCCTGGGTTCATCGGAAAGATCAGATCTTGATCCAACCCGTGAGCAGCGGCTACCAGTGTCATTTCATAATTGCCTACGAACCTAGCACCTGTCTGTTGGCAAAGTGCAAAGGCATCCTGAACGTGATCGTTATGACCGTGGGTGGAGATGACAATATCCGCCCGCTCTACGTCTGAACGTTTGATCGTGGAAACTGGACTCTCGTCCAACCAGGGATCGTAGTAGATCAACGTTCCAGAGGCTGATTCAAAAGAAAAGGAAGCATGTCCAATATAGTTAACTTTTACCATGATTTTCTACCCGTGATTTCCTGCCGTCGTTCAACTTCTATTTTGCGGATATATATGTCCTTAAGAGTTCCTGAGTTTGATGCTTAGTTCGGTTCGATCAAGACATTACGGTAGGCGACAGGGCCATGATCTCCTTGGAGCATCAGAGGGGCGGTCGCCGTCTCTTGGCCCAACATAGCAGCCCGGGTTGGCCCTTCGACCTCCACGTTTTGGTGAACTGTTTCGCCGTTCCAGATCACTTGAAGAAACCTGGCATTAGCAACTTTAAGCCCCCGGGCATCGAAACGAGGGGCTTGGAATATAATCTCGTAGGATTGCCACTTACCGGGTGGACGACTCATATTGAGGCGAGGTGGACTACCGCCAACCGACTTCCCATCAATCCAGCGGGAGTAGATTCCACCACAGGCACCGAAAGTCAGCTCTTCCTGTCCCCAACTGTCAAAGACCTGGATCTCGTATTTACCCATCATATAAACGCCGGAATTAGAGCCTTGGGGCACTAGAAACTCAATTTGCAACCGGCAGTCACCGTGCTGATATTCGGTATAAAGATCCGGGGTTCGGCCTTCAGGTCCATTGTAGAAGATACCCTCACCTGCTTGGATTACCAGTGCTTTTGGGTTTTGCTGATCTAAACTGACTTCGCCTACCACAGTCCATGCATGTGACGCTTCACGGCTTGATAGATAGTGATGATCCTCACGAGGTCGCCAGTTATCAAGATCTATCCCATTAAACAGCTGAATCGATGTCATACTACTTCTATTCCTTGAAATTTATTGCAATTTTATGCAATGAAGATGGTTTGCTCTCCGTTGATAGCGAATTACGGTGATCTTTATAGTTGTTTGAAGCCAGTTTTAGAGTGCTGCAAAAGCATTTTAGTTTACAAGTCCAGAATGGAGGTCAGTTTCCGGATATCGTACGGATTAATGGCGACAGTACTAAAATACATCGTTTTTCCAGCTAGAGGAGGTTCTTCTAAGACCTCTATTCGTGCCTGTACTACTTCAATGGTAGAGGTTTTAGGTCGATTGAACGAGAACTACGGTATAAGTAGTAAGGTCTCCTATTCCATATCCTACAATCGACCAGTATTTCTCCGGATTTCTGCCCCTAATTCCCGTTTTCGCGGAGACTATTGAGGACATGTTTGCACGGGGATGAAAAGCGGCATATTAGCCCGCGCATTGTCACTCCGACCTACGATTAATTCGAGGGAAATCCGGTGTCGAGATTGTACCGGCTATTTAGAGCAAACCTTTGACCATACCGCCATCGACCTGGATTGTTGCGCCGGTAATGTAACTGGCACGCTCAGAAGCCAAAAAAACGATCAGATTAGCAAATTCTTTTGGGTCCCCAATTCGGCCTAGTGGAATATCCTGAGTCATCTTTTCGATGGCCTGATCAAAGGTAATGTTTGCCTCTTCGGCTCGAACAGTAGCCAACTGCTGAATCCGGTCAGTGAAAATGATACCGGGGCAGACGTTGTTGACTAAGATATTGTCGTTAGCTAGTTCTGTGGCCAGTGTTTTGGCAAAACCAATAACACCTGTCCGGGCCATATTGGACAACATCAGCCCTTCGACCGGTTGCTTAACTGAAACCGAGGTCAGGTTGATAATTCGTCCGCCTTTACGCGCCCGCATGTTAGGAACAACGGCCCGTGTCAGGTTGATGGTGCTCATCAGGTTCAGATTAACGGCATCTTGATAGTCGGTAATGTCGAGATCGTCAAACCGACCGGCTCTCGGCCCACCAGCATTATTGATTAGAATATCGATGCCGCCAAAGTGTTCAATACTGCTGTGGATCAAATTTTCGGCATCGTTCGGGTTACTGACATCCATCGCCATAGACATCACTTCAGCCCCGGTCTGTTCACGGATTTCTGCAGCTGTAGCATTCAGCGGTTCTTCATTTCTAGCACAGATGGTTACCTTAGCTCCCTCTTCTGCTAACCCGAAAGCAATAGCTCGCCCTAACCCTTTACTAGATGCGCCGATAACGGCGACCTTATCTTTCAATCCTAAATCCATATGTTATTCTCCTCTAATCCACTATTTCATTAGTGAGTCTGTAAAGTTGTGATGGCTAATATAACCAATATAGTTGTTTAATACCACTGTGCTTTGTCTACCACATTCCTTAATGGTTCACCTGCCACGAAACGACGGGCATTATCCAGTAAAAGATCAAAATGACGATTGGTGATATCTTCAGCATCTTTAACTGCAATATGTGGGGTTAGGATGACGTTGGACAGCTTCCAAAGCCGATGATCTTGCGGAAACGGTTCGATCTCATAGACATCCAGAGCAGCTCCCGCAATTTGGCCGGTTTCAAGGATTCTAGTCAGATCTTCAATCTTTGTGGTGGCCCCCCGCCCGATATTGATAAAATAGGCTGTCGATTTCATCAACTCGAATCGCTCACCATGCCACATCCCTTCTGTCTGTGGGGTATGTGGAACGGTGACAATTACAAAGTCAGCCTGTGGAATCAGTTGATCTAAGTCTTTAGGTGGATGTTTTTCTACCCAAGGCACCTCGTACTCCCAACGTGCGTCGACGCCAAGAACCTGCATGCCGAAAGCGTGACAGAGTCGAGCTGTCTCTTGACCGATCCCACCTACACCGACGATCAGTGCGATAGCGTTTTTCAAATCCACGTACGGCGTTTGCCTGGCCTCTGTGTCCCAACGTTGATCCCGTTGAGCATCTACATAATATGGCAACCCGCGTGCCAGCGCCAATATGTACATTAGGATATGTTGACCAATATGGTCGTTGTAAACCCCTCTTGGGTTGCAAACCTGCACCGGATGTGCAATCAGTTCCGGGTAGTAGAACCCGGCCTGAGGGCCAGCAGCCGGACTTTGAAGCCAGCGGAGGTTTTTAGCAATAGAGAGCATATGTGGTGGAACCCAGCCAAAGACCGCATCAGCCTCAGCAAGCTCTGTCCCGGCGGCTTTGTCGGTCGGTGGGATTATCACCTGATAAGATGGAATCTGCCGTCTAATTTCGTCTGCCCACTGGCGTAGGCGCTGGGTAGGAGGGGGCATCATTACAAGTTTCGGCATTTTAAAGATTATTCCTTTCTAACTGGGGGGCGACGTAACGTCGGTATAAAGCGGGTCAATAAATATCAAGAGTTGGTAGCGTTGACGAAAGTATCTAAACGCTACTATCTTATGCCGTTATCTTTCGGCTGTCAATGTAGAATCAAGAAAAAAGCAGGTATTGATTACCTCTTCAGCTAAACGATATAACGGTTCTCCATTCGTCCAACGACCCCTGCTCTCTATGTAGGAAAGTGGATAATCTTGGTTGCTATGAAACGGCCATGTTAATAAAAAGAGAGAAAGCGAAGGACTAATCAGGGGCGGCATCCGTTCTGGACAGGAAAACTAGCTTGTTTGGTCAAACGAGGCAAAGGTGGCGGTACAAATCAATGGGTGATAAAGCTTCTATGGCTTTGTTTTTGTTCTCAATAACCTCATTCAGTTTATCATTAGTAATAGATGCCATTTTTTACTTGACATGTTTTTCAAATCGAATTACTATTTAGTGCGCTGGAAAGCTACTCACCCCGTAAAGAAACTTGAGGAGATAAAATCATGGCTTTTACCAAAGCACGAAAACCATCGGAAGATGTCGTTGAATTACCGACGACCAAAGCGGAGATCATCGAAGTCATTAACGAGTCCGAAGTCGGACGGGATATTGAAATTGAGCTTGATTTACAACAAAGTATCAGTAATTTCCCGGCTTCAGGCACGTTTCCTGCCAAGATACGTTTCATTCATTCTGAAGCCTTGTTAGTTGTTGCTCCTCCAGTAGGAGAGACGAATCAGTCCATCCCAGATAATGCCTTGGAGTCAGAATCAGTCAAACTCAAGGCCCTAACTGACGGCTTTCCCACCAGTGCAGCGGTTATCACCAGTTCATTTTTTGATGAAAATCTAGGACATGTACTGCAGATCGAAAATGCGGCTGAACTGCAACCTAGAAAGTTCATGCGAACTCAGCACGAAGTCATTGCCAAAACGGTGATTCCTAATGACCGACCAGGCCGGGAACCAACAGAAGTCACCTTCCGAACTATCGATATTGGTGGTAATGGCGCTTTACTGACCTGCAAAAAAGGCTCTGGTCTCGACGTTGGCTCATTTTTTGAATTACATATTAATGACCGAAAATTCCCTGGTTACGGCCTCGATTTAGCCACGCCAGTTCCACACCTTCCTAGTGGTGAAAACGCAGCTATCTTTGAAGGCCAAATTGTGAGGATCTTCCCTAACCAAGAAAAGCCTGATAACGATTGTTTCGGTTTTGAGTTCGGCTTTAACGATACTTTTGTCGAAATGCAGATGAATGACCAGATCTCCAAATACTGTATGGATATTAAACTTAAGCAACACCAAATAACCGTTGAAACAGAGAGAAACGAGCGCCTAGGTGGTAAGTTTAAGAAAAAAGTCAGACGCTTTTAATTGCCTGCCCCGTATCTCGGTCAAAAATAGAGCAAGCCTGTAGTTCCAACCATACCGTCTGGCCTACCCTAACCTGTTGGTCAGGCGGTATCCTACACTTCATCGTTATCCGCTGATCGGTTTCATCCAACCCTAAGTTCACGTCAACAATTGTTTCTGCTCCCAATGCTTCGTAGTTGTGAACCTCAACCACTATAGTATTGTCTTCTTCTTGCGGGTGAATAACCAGATTTTCCGGGTGAATACCTAGCCAAACCTCTTCCCGGGCTATCCCTTTTCTAGCTATCGTCTCCGGTAATGCAACCTGCAAATGGCCAATTAACTGACCATAGATTTCTCCGTTGGATTCTGAGAGCCAGCATGTCATCAAATTCATGGAGGGATTACCAATAAAACCGGCCACAAATATGTTTGCCGGTTGGTTGTAAACCTCTATTGGAGTCCCAATCTGCATGATTTTACCCTGATCTAAAATAGCTACCCTATCAGCCATCGACATGGCTTCGATCTGGTCGTGTGTTACATACAGCGTGGTGATACCAAGTTGCTTCTGCCGCCACTTAATTTCGGTTCTCATTTCGGCCCGTAGCTTAGCATCCAAGTTAGAGATCGGTTCATCCATCAAAAATACTCGTGGTCGCCGGACCATCGCACGACCGAGTCCCACCCGTTGGGTTTCTCCCCCACTCAATTGAGCCGGCTTTCGCCACAGCAGATGCTCAATATGGAGCATCTCAGCAACATCCTGAACTCTTCTTTTAACTTCTATTTCTGGTAACTTGCGTGGCCACAACGGGAAAGCCATGTTTTCAAAGGCTGTCAGGTGAGGATACAAGATGTGGGATTGGAAGACGAAAGCAACATCTCGACTAGCTGGATCTAACTCGGTCATTGGTTGATTGTCGAAGTAGATATCGCCTTGGTCTAACTTCTCTAAGCCGGCAATACAGCGCAGCGTAGTTGTTTTACCGGCACCGGTATGACCCAACAAGACAAAGAATTCCTGATCTTCAATTTCCAGGTCGAGTTGGCTGAGAGCAACTTTGTCATCAAAGCACTTTGTTATGGATTCCAGTCGAACGCTTGCCATAAACTACTTCTTTATTGCTCCAAACGTGACGCCTCGCAATAAGTGTTTACGCACTAAAAAGGTAAAAATAGCAACGGGCACTAAGAAAATAAAAGTGCCAGCGGCCACCTTTCCCCAATCGTAACCGGTTTTCCCGGTTGCACTCACAATCGAAGGGGGGGCTGTAACTGCTTTGCCACCGACTTCAGTCAAAACTAGAGCAAAGGCAAATTCATTCCAAGCTGTAATCAAGCAAAAGACAGCAGTTGCCGCTATGCCAGTGGATGCTTGTGGTAAAACCACTTTGATGAAGGCCTGAAAGCGAGTGTAACCGTCGACCAATGCTGCATCTTCATACTCTTTTGGGATCTCGTCTATAAAGCCTTTCATCAGCCAAACGGCAAAAGAGAGGTTGAAGGTCGTATACAGCAGAATCAGGCCAAAATGAGTATCTCTCAATTTAAGAACTGTATACATGAGGTAAATTGGGATTACTACTACAATGGGTGGTAGCATTCGGGTGCTGAGAATGAAAAAGAGTAGATCGTCTTCGCCTGCTATCTTAAAGCGCGAAAACGCATAGGCAGAAAGCGTTCCAATGCCAACGGCTAAAATCGTGCTGGTGAAGCCTATGATGATACTATTTAATAGTTGGGAAAAATATTTGGAAGCGAAGAGCTTTTGGTAATTTTCAAAGGTGATTTTAAAGAAAAATTTGGGAAATGGAGCTGAAATATCGCTGCCATACTTGAGAGATGTAACAATGATCCAATAGATCGGGATCAAATAGATTAGTACTACCAGCAGAATCGAAAAACGAGATAGATAATAAGAAAAATTTCTTCTGGTTGGCATCGTACCTAGGCTTCTCTCTTCAATTGGTTTAGATATTTAACGTAGATATTACTCAAAGCTACAATCACAATCAGAAGAATATAAGCCATGGCACAAGATTTTCCGGTATTGAAACTACGAAAAGCTAATTTATAAAGGTTCATAGACACAGTTTCGGTGGCAGTACCAGGGCCACCTTCTCTGGTCAGAACGTAGACAATATCAAACATTTTAAAAGCATCCATGGTTCTGAACAGGATGGCAATCATCAATAAGGGGGAAACCAAGGGTAAGGTAATCCAACGAAATTTAAACCAATTGGATGCCCGATCGACATCCGCTGCTTCATAAAGGTACTTAGGAATAGCAGACAGTCCGGCCAAAGAGATTAACATCATAAATGGCGTCCACATCCAAGTATCGACGATCACAATAGAAACCATGGCAAACTTGGGATCTGTTGTCCAAGGAATAGGGGTAGCTTGGACAAAATTGAGCAAGGGAAGTAAGAAGTAGTTGATTAAACCAGAGGTATCCGATTTGAATAGAAACCGCCAAAATAGGCCTACGATCACTGGCGATAGCATCATCGGTAATAGGATCAAGGTTGTAACGAGGCCTTTATAGCGAAATTCACGGTTTAGTAACAGTGCTACGCCAAAGCCGATCAAAAACTGGGCACTAACCGCCGTTACTACAAAGTAAGCCGTAGTCTGGAAATACCCCCACACATCCGGGTCAGAGAGCAACCGAACATAATTTTTAAAGCCGATGAACTCAGGTGGGAGGTCTGGACGATTGACGCGATATTTATAAAAGCTAAGAACCAACGACCAGAGAAGGGGAAAGATGTTCATCAAGATCAGTAAAATCATGGTTGGCATGATAAATACCATCTTGACTTGGTAGTCGCTCAGCCCTGTAGAGGTACGGGCAAATGAGCCTACACGGGGAGGGTTATTAAATTCCGTTGGTTCCGTCTCCATGTAAAGGGGTTAAAACCGGTCAGCAAAATGCGCAGAAAGTCCGCTAACAGATGCCTTTCGCATTCCCCCCTAAGGTTTTTTACTTAGAATCCAACGAGCGGTATCCTACCCAGTCTTCTGGTACCGCGTTGTCATGTTCCGCCATGAAGGCCAACAAAGCTTCAGCCACTTGATCACTGGGCCAAGCATCGAGACAAATCGTCAGGTTTTCGATAGCCTCATCCCACTCACCCTCCAGATAGTGGTCGACGGCAATCTCGAAGGTATCGTAGTACTCGAGAAGGGTAAATTCTTCCGGTTCTTCTAGGTCAGTTGTATACAGCGTTATAGGGTTCTCACTTCCTTTAACGGTAACAATATCGATCTTCCGGCAACTCGGCCTCATCTCAGGAGATAGACTTTCGACGAACTCACCCGACATTAAGATATCGGCCTTATATTGTTTGGTTGCGGACTCTAGACGTGACGTAATATTCACATGGGGCGATAGGTAGGAAGCATCAATCTTCTGATTGGAGCCAATTGCCCCTTCAATCGACCAACCAACATGCAAACCAAATCCAAGTTGAGTTTCAAAGCCTGGCAGACGCTGTTGGAGTTCGGGATTTTGGGTTAGATTCTGGAGGGTTTCACACTCTCGAACTTCTTGTATTGTGCGTGTGAATGCACGCAAAGCACCATCAGCAGGATTTTCAATACTAGTTCCATCCTCCTTCCAAACTAACAAGAAGGCATCCCCAATATTCTTGTTGGGAGATCCACCGTTTTCAGCAACGGAACGATGAAGAATGTCAGCCACGGAATTGACGAATAACATCACATCTTCCTGTAGGCACTCAGTAGCATCGGTGAAATTGCGAACATCACAGAAGCCGTAGACAGCTTCAATCCTCTGCCCCGGGACCATTGGATTGAGTTCTCCTTCTTGAGCCAAATTGTGAGCGATAATCTTAGCTCCAGCTTCACCAAACCCAATCTGCAGGAGACCGCTAATCTTGGCCATTGCCTCCTGAATCACACCCGTTTCATGAGAACTTCGTCTCCGCTGAACTTCAACAGTCGCCAATGGGTTCTCAGCTAGGGTTTTGACCATGAAAGTCATCCGCTCAATCGGCGTGATAAACAGAGTCTGAGCATCAGCTTGGAAAACGAACGTTCCTGCTCCAAGCAACAGCACGACAAACATAACAATCACAAAACCATTAAAGCCCATTTCGGAGTTAATTTCGCGTTTGTCAAACCATGCACGACTACCATTGGGCGTCTCGTAGAAGATTATGTCACGGGCACGAATCGTCGACAGTTCGGTGTCAAAATTACGGTAACTAATCCGATCTCCGACAGATACGGTTTTACCTCCCGGCAGGTCAGTCAAAGACACAATAGAGCTCAGACCAACTTCATTCTTGCCTTTGATAATATCT
>Ga0066832_10000141_pt1 | contig 19518 bp, 9 predicted proteins | sample ETNtaG_35_FD_66731 | JGI IMG/M metagenome (GOLD analysis project Ga0066832, IMG submission 66731) | Marine microbial and viral communities from oxygen minimum zone, Eastern Pacific Ocean - ETNP201306PF51B | ecosystem: Environmental > Aquatic > Marine > Oceanic | place: Pacific Ocean: Eastern...
GTGATCTCATCCTGAAAGACATTCACCTCGCCCGAGGTCCAGGTCGCTTCGATTTCATAGCGCCATGGTTCGCCTTCCTCGAAACCAGGCACGCCACCGCCTACCTGCGCATCCCCTTTGCTGGTGCCGATCCGGGTGATCTCCTGACCCTCACCTTGCGCATGAAGTACGACGACGGCTTTATTGCCTATCTCAACGGTGTCCAGGTCGCTTCCCGCAATCCTCCTTCGACTGCCCCGGCCTGGAACTCCGGAGCCGGCGGATCACACTCGGACTCCCTCGCTGTTCAGTTCGAAGAGATCGACCTCACGGCGCACAAGGAACTTCTCTCTCCCACGGGCAACCTTCTCGCCATTCACGGACTCAACTTCGGTTCGGGAAGCTCCGACTTCCTCATCGTCCCGGAAATCGAAGCCACCACCCTGAGCGGGGGCGACTCCCTCTCCCTGAGCACGACCAGCCATATCCGGGCGCGGGCCTTCGACGGTTCCGAATGGTCGGCCCTCAACGAGGCCACCTTCATCGTCGGGGTGGCGCCCAACGCCGCGACCCTGGCAGTGAGCGAACTGATGTACAACCCTGCGGTCACTGACCCGGCGGGTGAATTCATCGAGGTGATGAACATTTCCTCCGTCGATGGCCTCGATCTCACCGGAGTCCACTTCAACGACGGAATCACCTTCACCTTCCCACTCGCTTACACCCTGGCCCCGGGGGAGCGGGCTGTCCTCGTGCGCGATTCCGCCGCCTTCGCGGCGGTTCATCCCGGGGTGCCCATTGCGGGGATCTTCGAAGGAGCGTTCAACAATGGAGGCGAACTGGTGGCAATCTCGGATTCCCTTGGAAACGAGATCCTGGCTTTCACCTACGGCAACGACCTTCCCTGGCCAGACCATGCAGACGGAGGAGGGTCGAGCCTTGTTCTCATCGCACCAAAGTCAGCACCCGATCACGGCATGCCACAGAATTGGCGCGCCAGCACCGCTCCCGGTGGAACGCCGGGTGGCACGGACGCCGTTTCCTACCATGGGGGCGATCTCCTGACCTACGCTCTGGCGGAACCCGCGTCCCTCGATTTCTCCACCGGGAATCTCTCCGCGCCACTTGCGCCGGGCGCCGATGACGTGGAAGTTGTTCCCCAGTGGAGCGCCGACCTTGTCAACTGGAACGAAGACCATTTTGATTACCTCGGTGGTGAGCCCCGGCAGTGGCGGATTCACTCCCCTCCCCTGGGAGGGCCACGCCTCTTCTTCCGACTCAAGGTGCAGGTGCGCTAGTATCGAATCAGCTCAACCCGTTCTTCAGCACGAGCGTAGGTTCCCCTCTGGCGAGAGCAGGTCAACCCCGGCTTATTGCAGCGGAGAGATCCCAGGGCGCGTCTCCCTGGAATCGTGCAAAGCCGGGACGAGTCACCAGGATGATACGCCCTGGTGCTGCTCCTCCCGGACGGGCAGTTCAAAGAAGGACCATCAAACCATATGGGCGACGGGATTCAGTCGGTCACTTCGATGTCGTCAAGGGAGAGTCCGCTGAAAGCGTCCTGGCTGCTGTCGCTGGTGAAGGTCCATTCGATGAGAATGGTTTCGCCGATCGCTTCCGGAACAACCGGAATATTGAGGGTGATCCAGTCGATATCAATCGGGGCCATGTCAATCTGGGTCTCCGCGCCCAGTTGAACCTGATCGCTGGCCCGTAGAAAACGGATCGTGGCGAAGTCCCCGAAACCGTCCGCATCGCGGTAGGCCTTAAATGCCAGGGTGGCACTGGCCAGAGCGCTGAGATCGATGGCCGGAGAACGGAGTGAAATGTCGGAGTCGGCACCGTAGTCCCCCAGGTTCGTGCACCAGGCATTGGTCGAGCCCCCGACTCCGGTGATCGGGCCGGTGCTGCCGACTGGGGTGCCTAGTTGCCAGTCGGTGTTACCAATCGCGTCGTTAACAACCGTGGTCCAGGCGCCCACCCCCGACTCGAGGTCATCGGAGAAGGCCACCACGGGTGGCGCGTCATACTCTTCGATAACGAAATAACGGGCGGGGTCGGCCGGACGCGGAATGGTCAGGATGTTCTCGGGCGGGCTGGCCGCTATGGCCGTGTGATTACCAAAGACGGGCCACTCGGAGGGAGCAGCCGGCTCCGCTCCGGGAGGAATGGGAGCCGAGGGATTGGTCACGCTCAGCAGGTTATAGAGCTTCCCGGCCTGACTGTCCCAGCGAAAGGCCAGTGTGTCGTTGGGAGCATTCGAGACCCGGAAGGGGAATCTCGATGACTTGTTGAAGCTCGCCACCCCGTTGTTCATCACGGCCAGGACCTGCTCCTCGGTGAGGGCCACCCGGAACAGTCCGACATCGTCGATGAGTCCGTTCCAGAAGAAGTTGTTGCCGTCGTCCTGGCCCGCGCCGATATGAATGTCGCGCTCGGAATTGGCGGAGACACCCAGGATCTGGTTGATCACTTCCACCCCATCGACAAACATCTTCCGCCTGGTCTCAAGCGCCTCATAGGTGACGGCCACGTGGACCCAGGTATTGAGGGGCACCGGGCCGTCATTAATGGCATTCCATTGCCCGGAAGGTCCGTTGTTGCCAGCCCAGTAACTCCAGTTGCCGCTCGGATCGTTGTAGATGATGGGGCCATTCACCGAATCGGAGTCCTCGCGGGAGGTAAAGGGTGAATTGAATCCGGAGTTGCTGGTAGAATTGGCCCAGAGTGCGATGGTGAAGCTCTCCGCTCCCGCTGGCGCTTTTTCTCCCGGGTTGAGTGCCGCATCATAGAGCACATCGATATGACCGTTGTCCGGAAAAGAGGCTGCGGTTCCGGTGGCGGCATTGGCGCCGGGTTGCCCGAAATCAACCGTTCCTCCGACCACGGCGCCGTCGAAGCCATTCCCGGTGGCATCGGAGGCATCGGTATCGAGAGGCCAGTGCGCGATGAGAGGATTGCTGAACTCAACCCGCGCCACGATGGGAACAATCAAACTGGGAACGATGGGATCGTTGGACTCGATCGTGAGATCAGCAACGAAGGAGCCTTCCTGGCCATTGGAGTTGAAGGTGAGATCGACATCGATCATCCCGCCACCGGCGATACTGGTGAAGGCCCCGAGTGAGAAGTTGCCCGCATCTGGCCCGCTCAGGGTAATGCCGGAGATATCAAGCTGGCTGATCCCGGGGTTTTCGATCGAGATCTGCACAACCTGAGCTCCGGCTCCCGAAGTCAGGGTCTCAAAGTCGATTGCAGCAGGTCCGGATACGAAAGGATCGCGAAAGGTCATGCGCACCGTGACGGTCTTGTTGGGTTCCAGAGGATCGTCACTAGCGATGTCGAAGGTGGCCTCGAACATCCCCGCGGCGCCGAGGGGATCAAAGGAGCACTCAAGGGTTGCCGCCGCATCCGGTCCGATGGGCCCGGGAACGGTGACCACACTGAAATTGGCGGCATCAGGCCCCCCAATGACAGGGATTCCGGTAATGTTCAGGTCCTGCGTTTCCCCAATATTGTCAATGGGAATGCTGAAGGAGCCGTCGACCCCGTCGAAGGTCAGATTATAGGAGCCACGAGTGCTGAGATTGGGATCTGCCACGCCGCCCCCTATTCCGTTGTTCATCACGGACGCAATCTCGACCTGGTTCAGGGCCACATCCCAGAGGCCTACATCGTCGATGAGTCCGTTCCAGTAGAAGTCGAGTCCGTTATCCTGGCCCGAGCCGATGTGGATGTCACGCTGGGCATTGGCCGAGACTCCGAGGTTGGCGGTGAGCACCTCGGATCCATCGATGAACATCTTGCGGGTAAGGGTGGCTGAGTCATAGGTGACCGCCACGTGCTGCCATGTATTGAGGGGCACGGCGGGGCCGTTGATGGCATTCCATTGCCCCGAAGGTCCGTTGTTGCCGGCCCAATAACTCCAGTTGCCTGCATCGTTGTTGTAGATGATCGGGCCGTTGACATTGGCTCCATTGTCCTCCCGGGCGGTGAAGGGTGAGTTGAAGCCCCCGTTGTTCGAGGAGTTTGCCCACAGGGCGATGGTAAAGCTGCCGGCACCGTCCACACCCTGTGTTCCCGGATTGAGCGCCGCATCGAAAAGGACGTCTATGTGACCGTTGTCCGGAAAGGCCGCGGCATCGCCGGTGGCAGCATTGGCTCCGGGTTGTCCGAAATTGACCGTTCCTCCAACCACGACCCCATCGTGCCCGTTTCCAGTGGCATCGGCGGCGTCGTTGTCGAGCGGCCAGTGCGCCAGGAGGTCAGCGCGCACGGAGGCCAGCTGGAAGGCGACTGCACAAAAGGTAAAGAGAGCGAAAGAACGTAGGCTCATGATCTATGGGAGTGGTTTCGGGCTGGAGGGAAAACTTGCAGAGAGGAGGCGAAAAAAACCGGCAAACCCAGGGGAGTGGGTCTACCGGTCTTCTGAATTCCGTGACGCCTGCGGTTTATCGGCGGCGGCGCAGGACGAAACCGAAGGCCGCCAAGGCGATGAGGCCCGTGCTGCTGGGCTCAGGGACGCTGTTGATCATGACATTCTGGATCTGAGCTGCGCTCAGGGCCTCGTCATACATGACCACGTCGTCGATTTGCCCATTCCAGTAGAAGTCGCGTCCGTCGTCCCGACCGGATCCGATGTGAATATCGCGCAGGACGTTGGCGGAGACCCCGATGTTCGCGGTGAGCACCTCGATGCCATCGATATACATGTTACGAGTCTGCGTCGACGAATCATAAGTAACCGCCACGTGTTGCCAGGTGTTGAGAGGCACAGCTGGACCATTGCGGAGATTCCATTGCCCGGAAGGTCCGTTGTTGCCGGCCCAGTAACTCCAGTTGCCACCGTTGTTATTGTAAATAATCGGACCATTCACGGACGCTCCGTTGTCCTCGCGTGCTGTGAAGGGCGAATTGAAGCCCCCGTTATTCGAGGAGTTTGCCCAGAGCGCGATGGTGAAGCTGCCCGAGCCATTGGGTGCCTGGGTTCCGGGATTCAGCGCAGCAGCGTAAGGCACGTCGATGTGACCCTGATCCGGGAAACTTGCAGAGAACCCCGTGGCCGCATTGGCACCCGCTTGACCGAAGTTGACCGTGCCCCCTACCACCGATCCGTTGTGGCCGTTTCCGGAGGCATCATTGGCGTCATTATCGAGAGGCCACCAGGCAATCACCCCTGCACCAGCGGGAAGGGAAGCAGCGAGAGCGGTCGCGAAAAGAGCGCAAGAGATCGTTAGGCCTTTCATCTCAATGAATTCTTAGGGAAATCCCGGAGTTCGCAAGCGTGAAGAGACTATTGTTTCCTCTAGCGCCGGGACGCGACAGGTCAGGGCGCCGCCACCACCCGCAAGCGCACAAATCCCCGTAATCCGGAGGGTATGCGCCACGAAACGGTCTCCCCTCCCTCGCCATCCGGAAGCCGGTCAAGGAGGATGAGAGCTTCAGAGTCCCAGACCATCAAGTCGCTCGACCACTCGACCGTGAGATCCGCATTGTCAGCGCCCAGGCGGTGACGGTAGCTGAAGGTCACTCCGGCCGGGGAGTTCTCGAATGCGGGGCCGCTCGCCAAAGCGTAGGCGATCAAGTCTCCCCCGGCGAACGCGAGGTGATCGCTGCCGCCCGGGTTGCCACCCGGCAACGCACTCGATCTCCAACTCAAGGGGACGTCGGGATCTGTTCCCGCCTCCGGTCGCCTGAGGACAATGCTGCAGCCCCCGCCATCGGCGGCAGATGGCCATGGCTCCACGTCAAGATAGCTGAAGTTGATCGCAGTGCTCCCCGAAGCGTCGTCAATCTTGATGCGCTCACCGCCGTTGGAGAGCGCGCTGCCATTGGCGAAGACACCGGCCACCGGCAACCCGGTCCCGTAAACGGCGGCAAAGGTGATCAGGTCACGTACGACCAGCACCCGGGCGCCCGGAGCAAGGGAGGTCACCGCACCCCCGGTGAAATCGAACTCCACCCCGGCACTGAACCTCACGTTGGTGAGGTCAAGGGTAGCCACCTCGCTGATGTTGATCAACTCGATGAACTCGGCCGCCTCCACCACCGGGTGATACATGATCTCGGAAACCGCGAGATAGAGCTGCACATCGCTGGGGAGAGGGGTCAGCACGGTCCGGGCAACCTGGCGTCCGGTGTCGTCAATGAGCACAAGAGTCTCTCCGAAGTTCGAGAGGTGACCGGCGTAGTTGCCGAGCACGATCCGGGATTCGCCCCCCGTGGGACTGGAGGGGCGCCTGCGGAAGGAGATCACGTCGGGGCTCAGGAAAACCTTGCCGCGCTCGGGGTCGGCACCGGCAGCCGGAATCACAGCACCCGGCGGGAAGGTGAAGGCAATGCCGCCATCGATTCGCCAACCACTGAGATCGACTGCATAATCGTTGGCATTGGTGATCTCTATGTATTCGTGGTCCTGATCACCGCTGGCGGGGTTGAAGTCGATCACTCCAAATTCAACCACTGCATTTGAGGGCTCAGGATAGGGAACGAGTCCGGTTCCGGGTGGTCCGTAGGTTCGGAAAAGGGCGGTGCGCCGATTGGGTAGAGAGGTGTTGAGAACATTCGAAACCGTGCCGCTGAGGGATCTGATTCCCTGGGGCGACCATAGCTGAAAGTCACGGGCAGCATCCGCCGAAATCTCGTTATCCCACCCGTTGATGAGATTCTCAAACCATCCATTTCCGCTCCGGTCCACCCGAAGGTAATGATCGGCGAGGTTGCGCAAGCGCCGCATGTATATTTCCCGGGTGATGGGATTGTCCAGAATAGCCGCGTGCATGTGATTCTGCCAGGTCGGGTTGGGATTGCCGTTAACCAGTTCCTGCGTGTGCCTCGCGTCGCCGTAGAGCGGACTGGCCCAGTTCTCGTGAGAACTCGTGGTGCCAGAGGGCAATCCCGCGTCCCCGTCCCAGGGGAATCGGAACCACTCCTGGCGATGCGGATCGCGGTAGAGATAGTAGTTCTTGGTGAGTTGATCGTGATTAAAGGGAACCGCCATTGCAGCCATCACGTTGATGTAGTTGGGAAGGTTCACCTCATCGGCGACATAGGCGAAGCGATTCGGATTGGAGATATTGATGCTGGCAGTAAAATCACGGAGATCGGTGTAGGGGTCATCACGATTGAGAACCTTGCGATAAAGACTGGTGTTGACGGTGGGTGAAAGAGTGGCGGGGACATTGATCGCCTTGTACATCGGACCGCTGGCATCAAAACCGTGGCGACCCAGGAACTCCTCGTCGATCTGCTCCACGAACGAAAAGAGCCCGAAGTCTGCTCCGTTTTGGCGAATCCACATGTACATCGTGGTGGGCGCAGGCGAACCGGCTTCGTTGAGGAAGGCAAAGATCGCATTCTCGCGCACGTAGCCATCGCGGTAGTGCGAGTTGACGTTGAACTCCTCCACTCTGGGGGCTCCTTCCTTCCAGAAGAAGTGCCCTCCGCGATAGAAATCGAACTTATACTTGTGCTTGGGCCAGTTGGCGGTGCTTTGCCCTCGAATGCGGCAGAAGATGTTGTCGTAAAACCGCCCGGCGAAGTAGAGGCTGGCCCGTGTCCCGGCGCGCGTATTGCTGGCACCCGTGTTCTGAACAAACCAGTGCAGAACCGGAAGCGAGGAGGTGATAGAGGGATCTGCCACCACTGTTCCGTGATACTGCGCGGATTCGGTGGGATCAGGAAAGGCGGGCGAGCGCGTGGTCTCTCTGCCTGTCGTGCTGGCGATGACGAACCAGCGCACCATGTCTCCCGCGGAGTAGGCTGTAGCCGGAATAGTGGCGCGGTAGCTGGTTTCGCCCACCTGAGTCATATGGAGGGAGAACTCGCGATCGAAATCGACGCGATAAGTGAGAGTGACGGTAGCGATCGCTCCGAGGCGGGGTTCAATCTCGGCGGTGATCACCAGTGCCTCGCTCTGAGAAGGCGAGAGCGGATGCTGGTTGACGCTGAGGATTGCTGGCGGGATCTCGGAGAGACCCGGCCCATTGGCGGCACCCGGAGTGGGTCTGAGCGAAACGGCAACGCCACCCCCGGTCGGAATCCCGAAGGCGACATCGTCGAACTGGGATGGATAGGTGGGAGCGAACTCCTGAACGATGTCGCCATCCGGCGAAACCAGGGCGAGATACTCACCCCCGCCAGCAAGTCTGAAGGAAGCATCCAGCGGGCCATTCTTCTCCGAAGCAAAGACCACGAGATAGCCGTCGCTCTCGAGAACGTGGGAAGGAAAGATCCATTTGCCGGGCTCGGCGGGATCATCGGTCAGGGACCATCCCCCCAACTCGATCGCAAAGGGGTTCGGGTTGTAGATCTCAATCCAATCTTCCCGGTCCCCTTCTCTGTCGCTGAGTCCTGTTTCGTTGTCGGCGACGAACTCGTTGAGCACTGGTGGCAGCGCTTCCACATCCACCCCTACGGTGATTCGGGCCACCGCGTTGGGGGGAGAATTGCCCACGGCAGTGAGCGTGTAGGTGGTGGTCTGGGTGGGACTCACCACCACACTTCCCGTCGCCCCGGCAACCATCCCAACATCCGGCGCGATGGAAAGCGAACCTGCGCGCAATGTATCCCAGGACAAGGTCACGCTCTCTCCTGAGTCGGTGAAGGGTGGTGCGGCGGCAAAGGACACCACTAGCGGTGCACCGCCGGGAATCCCTCTATTCATTACCTCCTGAATCTGCGCCGTGGTGAGAGCCTCGTCCCACAGTCCCACGTCATCGAGGAGTCCGTCGAAATAGAACTGTCTCCCGTTGTCCGCACCCGAGCCGAGGTGGAGATCTTCCGCTTGTGAACCGTTCGGGCTGTAAAGCCCGGCGCCCGATGCCGACTGTTCAAGCGCCCCATTGACATGCAGGCGCATGGTCCGCGAACCCGCATCGTAACTGATTGCGAGATGAGTCCAGGATCCAATCTGCACCGGAGGCCCCGGAAGCTGGGGCCAGGATCCGGAGGGCCCTCCGCCTCCGGTCCAAAAATTCCAGCGGCCCGCGCTGTCATTGTAGATGATGTATCCGTTCACCGATCCGCCATCATCATCGCGGCTTGTGATGGCGGAGGCAAAGCCACCCGTACTGTCCGCGTTAGCCCACATCGCCACCGTGAAACTGTCTGGATTCAATGCGGCGGAATAGGGCACCGTGATCGTGGAGGACGACCCGTTGAACTCCGCGGCCGATCCCGAATGGTCCGCGGCTCCCTCCGCTCCAAAAACCACTCCTCCGCCCGTAAATCCATCATATCCCCCGACGACATCCTCCGCATTGGTGTCGAGGGGCCAGTGCGCCACCAGATCCGCATCGGCGGCGGAAATGAGCGCGAACACAGATACGGTCAACGCCGTTCTGACCAGTGCCTGGAACATTCGAGGGGGAGTTGTGGTGGACGAAGAGGGGCGGGAACTCTATCACCATCTTCTCGCCCTCGTCATGCACTCTTTTCCTCCCGCCTGCTTCTTGCTTCTTGCGAGCACCTTCTCGTGCTTCGGGGGCAGTTTCACGAAGCTCGAATCAGAGCGCACCGGGATCGATTTCGAACATGACTGGAATCCCCCGCCCGGTCTCGAGGACGCGATCAGCGGATCGTTCACCGGTGGCGGGGTGGCCATCGGCGACTACGACGACGACGGAAAACCCGATCTCTTCTTCACCGATCCGGCAGATGGCGGACAACTTTATCGCAACCTGGGCGACTTCCGATTCGAAAACACCACCAAGAAGGCCGGGATCACCGTTACGAGCGGTTGGAGCGCGGGCACGACCTGGGCGGACGTGAATGGAGACGGACGACTCGATCTTTTCGTCTGCATGTTCGGTTTTCCCAACCGCCTCTACCTGAACCGCGGCGACGGAACCTTCACCGACGTGGCCCGGGCCAGCGGCCTGACCTTCCGGGGCGCAAGCCTGATGGCGGCCTTTGCCGACTACGACCGCGATGGCGATCTTGATCTCTATCTCGTCACCAATCGCATCAAGCCCCCGCCCGGCCTCCTCCAGGAACGGTTCAAAGTCGCAACCGGTCCGGATGGCGAACCGATTCTGCCTGACCGCTATGCCCAGTATGCGGGCCTGGTCAAGATGCCGGGGGGCAAATACAAGCAGGTGGCCAGTGCCCAGTTCGACTACCTCTTTCGCAACGACGGCAACGACGATGCGGGTCGCCCCCAGTTCACGGATGTGAGCAAGGCCGCGGGAATCTGGACCACCGGCTACGGGCTCTCCGCAACCTGGTGGGATTACGATTCCGACGGCTGGATCGATCTCTACGTCGCCAATGACTTCTATGGAGCAGACCGGCTTTACCGCAACAACAGGGACGGCACCTTCAGTGACCTCGCTCCCGAGGTGCTGCCCCACACTCCCTGGTTTTCCATGGGATCCGACGTGGCGGACATCAACAACGACGGGCACCTGGACTACATGGCCTCCGACATGGCGGGCAGCACCCACTACAAGGAGAAGATGTCGATGGGCAACATGACCGGTCGCGAGAGCGACTCGTGGTTCCTCAACTTCCCCTCCCCGCGCCAGTATATGCGCAATGCTGTTTATCTCAACACCGGTACGGGACGCTTCATGGAAGTCGCCCACCTCTGCGGCCTGGCGGCCACCGACTGGACCTGGACCGTCAAGTTTGCCGACTTCGACTGCGACGGACGCGACGATGTCTACATTTCGACCGGAATGAGCCGGGACTGGTTCAACAGCGACCTGCGCAAGCAGGAGGAGGATCTCATCGGCAACAGGGGGCAAACCGCAGCCAATGCGTTTTGGGCGAAGCAGAAGCCTCTCGTCTCCGCAAACTGGGCCTTTCGAAATGCGGGCGATTTGCGCTTCGAAAACGTGGGCGAGGCGTGGGGACTGGCCGGGGATTCGGTCAGCTATGGGGCTGCCCTCGGGGACCTTGACGGCGACCTGGATCTCGATCTGGTGGTAAATAATTTCGGAGCCCCCCCTTCTCTCTATCGCAACGATCTGGCCGAGGGGAATCGGCTCGCATTGCGGCTGAAGGGACGGGGCGGAAACAGCTGGGGCGTGGGTGCAATCGCGGTGGCACACCTTGGGATCAAACCTGCACTGCAGACCAAGACCCTGACTCTCTCCCGCGGCTTCATGTCCTCCAACGAACCGCTGCTTCACTTCGGTCTCGGCGAGGCAACCGAGCTTGAGTCCCTCGTCATCACCTGGCCCTCGGGAACACGGCAGAAGATCGGCAAGCTCGCCGCAGGAAATCTGCACATCATCACCGAGCCCCGGACGGGCATCGTGCCCCCCGCTCCGACTCGTCCCATCTTCGCTCCCTCCCCGATGTTGCGCGGCATTGCGCACGTGGAACGATTCTACGATGACTTCAGGAGACAACCCCTGCTCCCCGGCAAGCTCTCGCAACTGGGCCCGGGAATTGCGTGGGGAGACGTCAATGGGGACGGTCGCCAGGACTTCTACCTTGGCCAGGCTGCAGGGATCTGCGGAGGCATCCATCTTCGCCGGGAAACACCCGGCTCCCGGGAAGCGCACTTCCTGTTCAAGACCTCCGATCCTTTCGAGGCCGATGCGGCCTGCGAGGACATCGCACCGCTCTTCTTCGACGCCGACCGCGATGGCGACCTCGATTTGTATGTCGTGAGTGGTGGAGTGGAATGCGAACCGGGAGACCCGGTCCTGCGCGACCGCCTCTATCTCAACGATGGGAAAGGTTCTTTTGCCAAAGCCCCCGCCGGCACTCTCCCAGCGGCCACCATCAGCGGTGGGGCTGTGTGTGCGGCGGACTTCGATCGCGACGGCGACCTCGACCTCTTCGTGGGTGGCCGCAGCGTCCCGGGTCGCTATCCCGAAACACCGCGCAGTCAGTTGCTCCGCAACGACTCCCGGCAGGGCGCTCCCAAATTCGTCGAAGTGACTCCGAAGGGGCTCGCGGCCACCGGTCTCGTGACGGCTGCCCGGTGGGCCGACTTCAATGGCGATCACTGGCCCGACCTTCTTGTCGCTCATGAGTGGGGACCGGTGAAACTCTACCAGAACAGGAAAGGCTCCCTTGCTGACGCTTCCACCATGTCAGGACTGCAATCTCTCACCGGCTGGTGGAACAGCCTGGCAGTGGCGGACGTTGATGGTGATGGCGATTATGACTTCGCAGCGGGCAATGTGGGGCTTAATTCAAAATACCACGCCTCACCCGGGCATCCTGCCGTAATCTACTACGGTGACGTGGACGGCAGTGGCAGGAAGAGGATTGTGGAAGCCAAGTTCGAAGGCGCCACCATGGTTCCGGTGCGCGGGTTCAGTTGCTCCCGCAACGCCATGCCATCCTTGGGCAAGCAGCACGCCAGCTTTCACAGCTTCGCCACCAAGACTCTTGCAGAACTGTATCCCAAGCAACGACTTGGAGCCGCGACGCGCCATGAGGCCAACACCCTTCAATCCGGCATATTCGTGAATGACGGCACAGGGCGCTTCACTTTCCGCCCCCTGCCCCGGCTCGCGCAGGCCGCACCCATTTTCGCGATGGTTTTCAGTGATCTTGAGAGCGACGGCGACCTCGACCTGTGTGCAGTGGGAAATTCCTTTTCCCCCCAGCCGGAAACCGGGCACATGGATGGAGGGGTCGGAATGATCCTTCGCAACATAGGGGGAGGATTCTTCGAGGCAATCCCGCCAGCCGAGAGCGGCTTTGTCATTGCAGGGGACGCCAAGTCTCTCAACCTGATCGACCTCAATCGCGATGGTCGTCCCGATCTGGTAGCGGGGATCAACGACGGTGAGGTGAAGGCCTTCCTGCGAACTGGACGGTCGCAGTGACCCTGTCCGGTTACGGCCTTGCCTGACGCCGCAGAAACCAAGCGGTCAAGGCCCGGTCTCCCTATATGCCGGAAGTCAGATCCGGGTATTTCAAGGGCAGGTCACCTTGCTTCCTGTGATGCGGAGAGCATGAAAAGTTCAGTCAACCTCTTCGGAACCAATCGCTTCCGTCCGGCGGCCTGACCGAAGGCCCCCTTTCCCTTACTTGAGATCCGTGGAGATAATTTCAATTCCGCTGAGCTGGGTTGAGCCCGCGCGAGCCTTCAAATCCAGCTTGATGGCACCGTCGGAATTGATGTTTCGAATAGCCTTCGTGTGGCTCATCATCTCCCCGTTGAGATTGAAGCCTTCTGACACGAGTCGCTCCTGCAGGATGACGTCAAAGCACCGCGCTTCCTTGGAAGGGTTTGCAAAGGTCAGGTGCACGTCATACGAACCTGGTCTCAGGCCCTTGATGGCGATAGACGTCAGATCTTCCACCCCGGAAGCCGCCACCCAGGGCCACCCCTCGCCTCCTCTCATCCAGAGCGAGTGGCGGTAATAATACTTCGGCTCAGCGGGAACGGTTTCAATCTCGATATCCGGTGAGGGGCCGCCGGAACTGGGAAAATCGAGCCAGAGAGTCCCCTTTTCGGTCATGCGGTCGGCGGGCGCCCCGAGATTGATCCCCACTCGCTGGATCTTCCCGGCAAGCGCATCAGAATCGCTGGCGCCCCAGGTTGTCCACTGCTCATGCGATTCCGGGAGGCTATACATGGAGAGTCCCGTGGGAAGCGGATAGCTGCAGGTGCAGCCTTTGTAAAAATAGGGCAGGTTCAACACGCCATTGGCGGGAATAATGCTGTTTGTGCATCCCGAACGCGGTCCACTGATATTGATCGTGCCGCTGTCGATGCGCTTGTCGTAGAAGGAAGCCGTGCCGGAGCGCATGGTGTAGATGTTGCCGTAGTCGAAACCGCCGTCGCACCCGTAACTCTTCGGGAATCTGCGAGGTTCTGTTTCTCCCGTGAGCGGATTTTGACGATACCCGGCAACCGGAGCATCCGGCTTCCAGTCGTCCTTCTGGGCTGGAGGGCGGTATTGGCTTGGCTGAACGGTTTTCTGGTCAACCTCGAACGATGGCAATTTCTTCAGGGGCAGAGCTTCGGCTTCGGTCAGGATGCGCCCGGTGTAGACATCCGAGAAGGAGGGAGGCAGCAGACGGTAGTCAACCTTGCGTTCCCGAGTGGAGGAATCGAGCCAATCCTTGTCGGTGGAAACCATGATCCCATCTACGATCTTTGGCTGCGGGGAACGCTTGAAGTGCCCGAGAGTATCGTCGAACCAGAGGACTCCGAGAGGCGCTTTCACCAGGGCGTCGGGGCTTTGCGCAAAATCACCCTGATAGTTGGTGCTGCCAGGGAGGGAACCTGTCCGCTCCCTGGTCTGAAGGCCGACGGGAGTCTGTGAGATGAGCTGGCCTCCGTAAGGTCGCACGGACTCAAATACGCGCTCCCTTGAATCCACTGTAATTCGATCTGAGATGAAAATGAAATTGGCGAAGTAGGGCGGCATCTCGAACGTTCCGGGCTCCTCAAGACTGATTGCGACACGAGAGCGGGATATGCCGAGATCGAGGAGTTGGGAGCGTAACGACTCCACCCTGGCTTCTTCTGATTCGACTACGATGAGGTGCAAATCGGTTTTGGCAACGAGGTGACGGATCGTGACCAGGTCTGGAGCGCCGAGGAATACGGAATATCCGTGAAGGGAGACTGCGGAGAGAAGGTCAACCGATAGCGGAGATCCCCCTGATGGTTCAGGTTCGGGTTTGGCACCGGGCCAGTGCCGGGCGGCCCGTCCGACTGATTTCCCGAAAGCATAGAGTCCTCCCGCTAACGTCGATATGAACAGTTTGTTGTCCGCTGCAATGATGGAGTAAATCTCTCCTTTGACTCCTGGGAAACCTTCCTTGAACCGGAACTCTCGATCTCCCGCACGGATGGTGGTGCGAGTCTCAGGATTGCCCTCTGACCGCATGCGATCTTCGTGACGCATGACATTCACCCCGATATCGGCTAGCAGGCTTTTGCGTTTGGTCTTCTTCTGCTCGGATTTTCCCGGAAGCGAAACGTACCATCCCCCTGGATAACGACCGGCGAGAGGAAGCTTGAATTCCTTGAGCTTCCCGGTTTCGAGATCGAAGTGACCTGGATAGGCATTGCTGCAGGGAACCACGAGATCTCCCTCATTGATCAGGAGGTAACCCTGTGGAGCGATGCCACCGAGAGCCACCGCATTGTGCGGTTGCTGCCCGTAAAGGTGACCGGCACTGTCGTTGACCCAGATCTGCTCACCGGTTGTGGCATCAAGACAAAAGAGAAATACTCCTTCAAAGGGCCAGACTCCGGCTGCGAAATAGACCCGGTCATCCTTGAGAACCGGACCCCCGCGAATGGGCCATACCGAAATGAGTCTTCTGTTACCGATCAGTTTTCTCTCAGAAGGGACCGCCTTGAATTTCCATATCAGTTTTCCGGCAGTGGCTCCCACGCAGTAAAAATTCCCATCATCGGATCCAAAATATATCCGGTTATTCCAGGCTACCGGTGCGAGGCGCACCGGTCCATTGCAGAAGAATTGCCAGAGCAGTGCTCCGGAATTGGTGTCGTACGCCGAAACCTTATCCTCGGAACTGGATGCGAGAAAGAGTCTGGAACCCATGGCGACAGGCTCATACCCGCGATCAAACTGGAGCCTGATATCATTGAAGGCGGGTTGCGGAGTTGGCAGGTCTCGCTGCCAGAGCAGGTCCAGATGAGCAGGGAGTTTCTGTGGGCTTTCAGCTGTCCGCTCAAAGTCATAGCGCCACATTGGCCAGTCGGCGGAGTGAAACTTTGTCGGTGCCGGTTTCGTGTCCGCCTCTTTGGCGTCCGGGGCCGACCCTTCCTTGGGCCTGGTTGTTTTTCCCGCCGGTCGACTGCCGTTCTTCTTCAACCACGCGATGTCACCATCCGAAAGCTTGTCCTGCGTGAAGGTCATCCGCTTGCGGTTGGGCAGAATCACGCTGACCTTCCCATTCGCGGCGTCGTAGGATTGCAACTCGGCCTCAAAGGTCTTCATTCCGTCCGCGCCGGTCCACGTACGGGACTGGAGACTGGAAGAAAGCGCGATGAGAACGGCAGCAGCAGTCGGGGCGATCAATCGATTCTTGAGTGGATTCATGATCAAGGTGGAAAGTCATGTTCGAGCCATGGAATTTCATGCCGAATTCCAGGCAGGTGTTACCCGGAACATCAAGGGCCAGAAAGCAAAGTGCTCTTGTCGTTATCGCAAATGGGGAGGGTCTTTTTCTACCAAGTTGGCTGGTTGAGGCAAGCTCAGTGCTTTCGCACGGATCTGGTCAGGAGGGACAGGTCAATGATCATTGGAATCCGTCCCTTCATTGCCTGAGGTATTGAGGGCTATCATTCGCCAGTTTGCTCCTGTCCTCACAAGGCATTCTTGGTGCAGGCACCTTGGAGTGATCACTCACCTGAGGCTTAAACTATTCAACTGACTCCAGCGAGGCCCCGAGGAATGTCAGCAATCGTTGGGCATTCACCCCTTCATAGAACAGCTTGCCGCCATGGCCAGCGCCTCCAATGACATGAATTTCCACCCGTGAGCCCGACTTCTGGTAGGCTTTCACGATCGCTTGTGACTGATCAAGGAGAACCGTGTTGTCCTTGTCGCCATGGAAAATGAGCAACGGGGCGTCATCCCTGCTCACGTGATAGACAGCGGAGGCCTGTTTCGCCAGGGCCGTCTTTTCATTGGCTCCTCCTCCAAGCAGGTCGTAGACCACAGACCCCTTCTCGTTCGCCCTTGATGGCTGCGTTCTACTGCGCAGGACGAAGTCCGTTGCGCCGTAATAATCGACCGCAGCCTGCACCCTCGAAGACTCTCCAAGGTTGCCTCCCACCTCGCCCTCAAGCTCAGGATTGCCTGCCGTGGTTGCCATCAAAGCCGTCAGGTGCCCTCCCGCACTGGCGCCTGCCACGGCAATCTTGCCGGTTCTATAACCGTATTTCGGAGCGTGGGCACGCAACCAGCGAACCGCAGCCTTGCAGTCATGCAACTGGGCCGGAAATTTTGCCACGTCGCTCAATCGGTAGGAAATGCTAGCCACGGTGTAGCCGTGCTTCGGGAGCCAGTTCAGGAGACACTTTTCCCTTGATCCCTTGCGCCAGCCACCACCATGGATCCAGACAAGAAGAGAGGAGCCCTGCGGCTTCTCCGGCAGGTAAAGATCAAGCTTGAGGCTATGCCCGTCAGCAACGGCAAACTCAATATCCTTGATCACCTGGCCCGCCTCATCTGCATGCGCTGCCATCAAAGAAACACCCACCGCAACAATACATCCCGTATGGATTTTCTGCATGTGATCTGAAGGTATCGCTCGCCTCATTGAGGCCGCCTTGGTTTTAGAGGCGATGGTTCCATTTGCGAGCAAACATAATCACAATCGTCGAACAGGCCGTCAACTTGGATGGATAGTCTCCGCCGCGGCATTACTCCTCAAGGACATCCATGGAGTCCATAAAAAGGCGCTCCTTTGCCGGTTCCCTCCGTCTCGCTTCCTATCGTTCTCCCTGCACTCAGACACAAGGATGCGGGAGTGTTGCATTCCCTGCAACTGACAGTGTCTCGCATATTGCCTTTGAGAGAATTTCCGTATCGGAAATGAAGAGTGATCCGATAAGAGGCGTTAACATGAATCGACTGGCCATCTTAACAATCGTAGCCGGCCTGTTTGGTTGCGACAGGAAGGAGGAAGCGCTCCCGGAGTGGGAAAGAGGCGCAGTCAAACCTCCGGCAAAGCCTCAGGTTCCGAGCCAGGCAACCCTTGCGGACTACATCAGCAATAAGCGGATCCATATCGATCTGGATGTCGGTCCGGGGGCCGAGAATCCTTTCGGGCAGTTCAATGCCGATGGAACATATCAGACCGGAGCCATGCTCGGGGGAGTGGCCATGACATCGGGGCAACCGGATGAAAAGGGAAGGTATGAGGTCAGCGGTCTTACGGTCACCCTCTCCGGTGCTGACGGAGGAGAGGATCTGGTTGTTTTTTCGACCACCGAACCAGTTGATGGGGATCAATTCACCGTGACGGGGGAAGAGGGAGAGCAGGAGACTGTTACCATCGTCAGGGTCGAGGAGGCCGGACCTGTGGTAGTCGCTACTGAAAAACCCGGAGATGAAGCGAAACTGGACCCCCGTGTCGTTGAGGCACTGGTGGCAGGAGATCTCGAGACCCTTGAAGGATATATCGAAGACGGGGGTGATCTGGACCAACGCGACAAGGACGGAAATACCCCTCTGATGGTGGCGATTGTCTTCGGTCGCGTGGATGAGGCCAAGGCCTTTGTCGAAGGGGGGGCGGAACTGGACCTGAAGAACAAGGACGGTTCCACGGGTCTGATATTGGCGGCCTTTTTTGGGCAAACGAAAACGGTAAAGTTTCTCCTGGAGGAGGGTGCGGACCTTGAGATCAGAAACAAGGAAGGCGCCACGGCTCTCGATTCAGCAGAACTGCCCTGGGAAGCCGCCAAGGGCATAGTAGATCTGATTGGGGTATTGTTGCACACGCCATTAGGGTTGGAACTGGACTACGCCGAGATTGAAGCCGGACGTCCCGTTTGTGCCCAACTCCTCAGGGAGGCCGGCAGATAAGCTGCGTCCACGGAAATCTGTCGTTGGTCCGGGCAAGAGGTCTCGTCAGCATATTTCCTTCATCCGGCCCGTTCAGGGATGGGTAGCGAGTGGTGAATCTGAATTACTGCAGATCACACCTTGGCGACCACACTGTGACCGCTGCGATGACGACGTAAACACCTGCTCGACTTCGTGGACGTCATCGAGGACCCCACGGGGAATACAGACATCAGCACTGTCAACTTTCCGACGGCCTTATGCCTCATGCCGCGGGGAACGTAGACCACGACGCCCTTGTGGATCTCTGCCGCGGCGCGGACGCAATCCCAGTTCATTTCGGACAGGCTTCCTCCCTAAGGGATCGCTTTCAGTGATTCTGCACTGAGATCTTCACGCATGTCGGTTTCGAGTTTCTGACCGATCTTTCCCAGTCGAAAAAGTTCTCTCGCTTTTTCATATGCCGGATCATGGGTGAAGATAAGGCATCCATTGCATCCCTTGCCGCAACAGCCCTCTTTTCCGAGACGGGCGGCCTTGTAGCGGGAGGGTCGTGGATCTCCTGACTGGCTTTCTTTCAAGTCGTCGCGGGCAATGACATACTCTTCCTGGCTCCGGTCTCCCAGTTCCACTTTCTGTGAAACTGAATCGAGATGAACCCTGCAGCGAAACTGCTCGTTCAGTTCCCGGTCTTTCCGCAGAACGGTCATGGGAACCAGCGCTTTTCGAACCGCCTCCGTCTCTTCCCGGTCGAAAGCCTCGAAGAAGACCTTGAAATGAAGGTTGCCCCCCCCGCTGACTTCCTGGCGGCTCGACCCATCCCGGGGGTCGTCAAACTGGTAGATTCTCAGCACGAAGGTGCGACGACTTCCCGGGGGAACAAATTCGATTACGTCCCCGGCCACGATCTTGTTGCGCACGTTAATGAGGACCCCGCTTTCGTCCACATCGGCAATGATTCCGGCGAATTCGTACCGGGCGAGGGATTTTTCACTTTCAAAATTATGGGCGTGGTGGGAAAGCCGCCCGTCATGAAAGCCGATCGTGTATCCCCGGTTTGGAATGGTGT
>Ga0066832_10000147_pt1 | contig 19360 bp, 16 predicted proteins | sample ETNtaG_35_FD_66731 | JGI IMG/M metagenome (GOLD analysis project Ga0066832, IMG submission 66731) | Marine microbial and viral communities from oxygen minimum zone, Eastern Pacific Ocean - ETNP201306PF51B | ecosystem: Environmental > Aquatic > Marine > Oceanic | place: Pacific Ocean: Eastern...
GCCGAATTCGGCGGCAAACTGCATACGGCTCGTTCCCGTAACGATCAGGTTTTGACCGACGCTCGCTTGTATAGTCGAGAGCAGATCTTGGCGATTTCATCGCACTTGACGGGTTTGTCCCGAACTTTTCTAAACCTTGCTGACCAACATACCACAACTGTTATGCCAGGCTATACGCATACCCAACACGCCCAACCTATTAGTCTCGGATTTTGGGCCACTGCCTACGTTAGCCTGTTTTTACGAGATCTAAAACGGTTGGCTGCAGCCTTTGAGACTACGAATTCCAACCCACTGGGTGCTGGTGCTTTAGCCGGCACTACCTTTCCCATAGATCGGGATTTTACCACGCGACTGCTCGGGTTCGACCATCTCCATCGACACGCTTTGGATGTCATCAGTTCTCGTGATTTTATAGCCGAAACCTTATCGGCGCTAGTGATCCTAATGGCCAATCTCTCCCGGTTAAGTGAGGAAATTGTCTACTGGACCAGCTACGAGTTCGGTCTGGCTAAACTGGATGACGCTTTTGCTTCTGGTAGTTCAATCATGCCACAAAAGAAGAACGCCGATGTAGCAGAATTGATGAGAGGTCGTTTTGGTAAAATGTTGGGAACTTTAGTTGATCTGCTGACTAACCTGAAAGGGCTACCTCTGGGCTACAACCGAGATCTACAAGAAGACAAACCGCCGCTCTGGCGAGCTTTCGATACCATTGAGGACTGTTTGCAGATCTTGCCCCAAATGCTACAGAGCATGACCTTTAATACCGACAGAATGGCAGATCTATGTCAGGCTAATTTCTCCACTGCTACTGAATTGGCAAACTACCTAGTTAAGGAACGAGATCTACCTTTCCGACAGTGCCACGAAATCGTCGGTGGCGTTGTCGGGAAGCTTTCACAACAGGGAGAAACCTTTGCTAATCTGGAACAAACGGGCTCGTTCCTAAAAGAGATGGGAATTAAAATTGCGGATGTAGATTTAGCGCAAATCTTGGACGCCCGGCAGGCACTGAACAGAAATCAGAGTGTTGGTGGCACCTCACCTACTGAGGTCAAAAAAATGATTAAGGAATTTAGTGAAACGTTAAGTCATATCGAAAACCAGATCAAACGACAGACCGAGCAGATCCAGCAAGCCTACCACCGAACTCAGCAATTGGTACAAGAAGCAATCAATGGGAGTTGACCGCCCTACCTACAAGGTCTATTTTACGGACATAAGCATGACCTCGATCAAGTCGAGGACATGCTTATGTCCGGGGATTGGCTAGGCATTCTGACAGACGAAATTCATATTTTTCTCAGCCGAAGCAATTCGCTCGTCATTGCCTGGCGTTTCTAATACCCACCAACCGTTATAACCAATTGCGTTAGAAGCACTGAAAACGGCGTCAAAATCGACCTCGCCCTCACCAGCATGATTGCCGCCAGTGTCTTTGATGTGCATCTGCACAATAGCGTTCCCCAGTTGCTGGATTTCAGACGGTGAATCGTAGCCGATTGAGGTCGCATTACCCATGTCATAGTAGACGCCAATCCGACTAGATCCAACCCGATCAATAATGGATAGATGATCCTCAGCACTCACGGTCGATTCAATTCCAAAGTAGACCTCGGACTTGTCTGCTGTTTCCGCTGCCATCTTCCATCCATCCAGAAACCGACCGGATTGCAGATCTTCAGGCTTAATCTGACCGTTGCCGAAGAACGGTACTAGAATCACTGTTGCCCCCAGATCAGGTGCGACTTCTGCCAGTCGTTGTAACATAGCAATTCCTTCGGTCCGAATGGAATCTACTGGATTAGCAAAAGAAAAGGCGGTAAAACCACCTGGTGAGAGGGAGCATATCTCGATCTGATAGGTTTCAGACCAGGCATTCAATTGATCGATTCCACCTTCTTGCCAGATTGGATGATTTCGATAATCAGCTCCTATGCAGATTTCCAATCCGCTAAAACCGATGCTTTTCGCCTTTTGAAAAGTCTCCTCTAATGGTAGCCCTAGCATTCCGTCTCGAATTCCAACTTTCATTATTCACTCCTTAGTGCTATCTAGTGATAAGATTTAGTCGCCCGAGAGCTGTATTCTGGAGTTAGAATCAAACTATCCTCATTACGAAATTACGTTCTCAACTAGGCAACTCCGCCCTCGGCTCGGTCTATCTTCAACCCTAAATCAAGTCGAGGACACATTTAGATTGAGAAATCGGGGAGAAGTCGCTTTGATCTGGGGAGGGTATGTTTTATGACAGGACTCAATCGCCACCCTTGGCCAATCAGGAGGCAATTGATGGCTTTCACATGCACCCGAAACAAGTTTCTAACCACCGAAGCACAAAATAAACGACAATAAGGTTATCTCACTTTTGCAATTTCGTCAAGAGCCGTGCAACGAAAACCACTGACATTTAAGCTCAACAGGTAATTTCTAGTGCCTAATAGCTCGTCAGTCAGACTCTGGCTGACAAGGCCGTCTTCAAAATTCGCCTAAAGTTGTGGTTTTCATCAACTGATGCAGGCCTGTTTCTTGAACGTTGCTTCTGATTAGCAATTCAGACGTAAGAATAGAGGAAGTAGGGGGACTGAACTTCGTGCTAAGAAAAGTTTAATGTCCATTCATACTTGGCATTGTGAACCATCGACCTTGAGACTTTAAAAGCTAGTGAAGAATTAGTCAACCCTTGATCAATCCTAAGTCTTGCCAGTTGTTCCGGCCTTTGGTAGACTTTACCCGGTGACATTTGATAAAATGGCACCGTTCCGACTTGATGAAGAATCATTTATAAAATGATGCCGGTATTCCATATCGGCCTATTGTTACTCGTCTGCTCCTACATAGTGATAGCCCAGCTGTCCCTGAAGGTCACACCGGTTGATGATACACCAAAAGGCTCCGATCTCTGGCCCAAATGCCCGAGCCTGGTAGAATCATGAACATAGTTGACGGTGGTCGTCAGCGAGCAGTCAAATGGGAAATGCCAGTTGTAAGAATTTATCTGAGAAATACTACTCTTGCTGTCTTGATAAGGAGGGATTGTTTTCTTTGCCTGTCCGATCGTCATCGTTGGTTCGTATCCGGGGCCAAAAGATTTTAAGAATGATGCGAGATAGAGGATGCATATCCAGTATTAGTCTGATGGCTAGAATGCTCAAGATCAACACAGGTAACTTTGCCCTGGCAGGAATCGGAGTGGTCGTAATCGCGGTGATGGCATTCGGATCGGACAAAGGACCCAATAGCAGCAATAAAGCGAAAGATATGGAGGCCCTCAGTGATTTTGCGACTCCGGAACCTGTCGCCGTAAAACAATTCCCGGTTGCCTTTGATGGACGCCTGAGCATTGGTGACCTGGATCGGAATGGGAGCCCGGAGATTGTAGTTTCTAACCGAAATAAATTGGCCGCCTACAACCTCAGTGGAACCAAGCTCTGGCAGGTTCCAGCCACAACTAACTGGGATTACCCTCGTCACTACTTCTGGAACTGGACCAGCTACGGTTATATCGAAAACGGAAATTTCCTGCACATCGGTGCAGATTGGAAGAGCCTGTATGTTCGAGACGGAAAGAGTGGAACCGTAAACAAAGTGATTCCATTACCGGCAGGGCAGTGGATGTATACGCTAGCGGATGAGAATACAGCCTATGCATTTACCCCTTCCTACTATGAAGACGCTGCCATTGCAGCCGTCGATACGAAATCGGGGCAAGTAAGTTGGGTCTACAATATTTCAAGAGAACGCGCCGGACTCTTTGCCTATATGCCTCCCATACTCTTTGATGACAAAATTGCCTTTGGAACGATAACGTTAAATGAAAATGGACAAGAGCTAAGAATCTACAATGACACAATTTCCGGCCTTGGTGGTATCCACACACTGACCGTGAGAGATATTGATCCCGACAAATCAGGTTTGGAATCGATAGTTAGCGTCTACGGTCCGCGCCCCGGGCAACCCTCGCTTGTCGCTTACAGCCAATCGTCTACCGCCAAACTCTGGGCCAACTTCTCACCTCACAAAGAGAAACATCCACATCAACACACGGTAGGAGATTTTTTGCCGGGCTCGCCGGGATTAGAAATTGTTGCACGAAACAATAGCGGTTTCAACCATTGGTTGGTGAGCGCAAAAGGTGAAACCATCAGACCGAACATTCGAGTAGATCCAGGCTGGTCCGGTGATGGCGAGTATGTATATGCCATCTATTGGGATGAGAGTCCGGCCACTGAACTACTTTACCTAGAGGGACATGTTAATAAAGCGTGGAAACCCCGACTGAGAGTAACCTCAGTTGAGTCTAATTCGGTTCTTACACCCATCTTTGGTGGTGGAGCCGGATCGACTGGTTGGCGAGGAAATTCCAAAGAGGACAACAGCCCCTATGAAGGTGGCGCACATGTTGTAGATCTATTTGGAGATGGGCGAGAAGAGATCCTCACCATCGGGGGAGGAAAAATCTCGATATTCTACAAACCTAGTGGACCCAAAGTAGTAAAGAAAAAGTGGAGCGACTCAAATTATAGAAAGCGTAAAAAGATTTGGGCTCAGGCCTATAATCCTCGATAATGAAAAGCTTCCATTATTGATTCCACTGTAAAAAGCCAGGCGTACCGAATGCGAATATAAATATCATTTAGCGCATTAGCAACCACAAACAACTGAATACGCCATTTAATAACGGCCTTCTGCTCGTTGACAACACAAAAGTAGTTCCCCGGACGGTGTTATGCCGCACGCAGGGCCCAGTCCAGCACCATTTTCGCTCCCCTTACGGTAGCGACCTTCAAAATGTTAACGCCCAAGGCTTTTAAGGTTGCACCGAACCTGACGGCCTTGACACCTCGGATTCGAAGATGTTTAATTCCGGTTCGCCGGTCGTATTCACTCATCGCGGCTTCGACATCTGCTGGCCACTGGTAGCGGTCTTTAAACTTTTCTCCACGTTCAAATATTCTGCCTTGTGCTAGGCGCGTCTCTTGATCTGAAAAAGGCAGCCAGTAAAATTTTGGCCCTTTTTTACCGGGCATATTGAACGTTGTGGACGGTTGTCGCAATGTGGTGAGGGAAAACCTATGCCAGCCTGTTTTCTATTTTTGACCTTTGCCGGTGCATGCGCGCTTGGACCGGCGAAAACCTACCCCTTTTCAGACAACTGAAAATTAGCCATGCTCAACTGGTCTTGATCAACTCCACCCATGGCCGGAGCAATCATCACGGCCGTAAAGCGAGTCAGCTATCAACTCTGGTGGTTTCAGTTTTGGTTCTTCCCTAGCCTCGATGGCCGGAACCAGCGCATTGGCATCGCTGTCATGGGCCGGTTCAACCTCTACATAGGTGATCAGATTTAACGATTTCTCTTTTTTTCTTGATCATCACCGAAAGTTTCCATCATTTGAACCTGCTAATCTGGCCCTTGATGACCGCGGTCTGTTGCATCGGGATCAGAAGGATTTAGAAGTGAATCAGAGGCAATCTCTTTCGGTGCTGTTAGCACCACCGGATTGTCTTGGCCACCGGTCAGATTGCATGGCCCATTTAAAACCCTTTCAAGCCGCTTGTAGGTGTACATTACGGCCAGGTCCGGGCACGGTTTCAATTGCGGAACCAGTTCAAACAGGTTCTGGCTGAACTGGGAAAGAGCTTTTCCCGATTCTAATGGTTGACTCCGGCTAAGCATCCAAGGCCGTCTTTGGTTAGATAGCTATCGACAATCTTTTTATCTCCTGTGGCAAACCAGTATTGCCAGTATTGAGGTCACGCTTTAGGTTTACTACAAAGATGTGAATGCTTTCGGAAAAGATCCCTCTTCGGCCCAGACGCCTCAGGTTTGATTTGAGATGAACCCCGTCTCTGCGCGGCTTTTCAATATTAACTTTGAAAACCTGTGCCCGTTGCTGGATGCTAATGTTAAAAATATTGCCTTCCAGATTGTTGATGGCTGCGATGTTACGACTGCTCCACTAGGTTTTTTCCGATCAGTATTTGCTGCGTCTGACTCTTCGGTAATGTTCAGTGTCAAATACTATTGACTCTTAAAACCAAACGGCTTAACTGTCGGCACCTCGGTTTAGATTGAAAGTTGGTTGTCAGATGAGCGCTCTGAGCATGGCAGACAACTCTTTTGTCGGCCGCCCCAGATTGCGGTCAAAGTACTTTGCCATTTAGCAACAGGAAGTGATGGCCGTCTGTGTTTCTGAAATAACCCTGGTCATCCGCCTTCGAGCATTGGCCGTCTTTTAGGGGTAAGCAACTCCCAAGAGTCGAAAATGTAGCGCTGAGATCTTAGTCACCGCGAAAAAGGGCGATTGGTAAGCAAAAGACAATCTTTTAGTGGATGTAGCCAACCGGCGACTGAGTCTGGTTCTCGACTGTCTGATTGGTAATTGTCGGGGGGAAAGGATAGTTGGATCTCGCATTTTGGATGAACACAGACTTTGAATCACCAAGCTCGCTAGGAGAAAAATGGCAAAACCGCGAGTACTGTTAACTAGCCTATCCATTGACGAGGGTGATGGATAGTGATATACTCGGTGGCGATGAAACGCCTCCCCGAGAAAACACAAGGGGTTACACTGAAGTCGCTGCTCGTCGCTTCGATTCTGATCCCTATTAACTGCTACTGGGTGATCGAGATGGAAGTGATTCGATACTCCGGTCATCCTGTCACCATCTCCCTCTTTTTTAACGTTATTTTCAGCCTGTTTGTAATCGTCGGGTTGAACCAGATTTTTCGTCAATTTTCGCCCACCTTACCGTTAACGCCCAGTGAACTCATCGTAGTTTATCTGATGCTGTCGATTGCCTCGGGAATTGCAGGGCACGACATGCTAGAAATCCTGGTTCCCATGCTAGGGCACGCTTTCCGTTTTGCTACCCCTGAAAACGAATGGCGCGACCTATTCACGCCATTCTTACCCGATTGGCTGACGATTAACGACAACAAGTTATTCCAAGGGTATTATCAAGGGGAAGCTAATCTTTATACCGGTTATCATCTTCAGAGATGGGCTAAACCGGTTCTCTGGTGGTCCCTCTTTGTTTTTATGCTTGGTTTTGGGATGTTTTGCCTGAACGTGATGATCCGTAAGCGTTGGATTGAACACGAAAAACTAAGTTATCCCATTATCCAACTGCCGATGGAGATGAGCGGGGCACAGAGCCGTGACTTCTATCGCAGCCGATTTATGTGGATCGGTTTCGCCTTATCTGGTGGGCTCGCAGTTTTGAACGGACTTAACTTTATTTTTCCTGTGGTGCCAGAACTTCGGACACGTACTCAAAGCTTTCAAATCTTCACCGATACGCCATGGAATTCGATGGGTCGGGTTCCATTTTCACTCTATCCGTTTGCTATTGGTCTCGGTTTCTTTATCCCTCTAGATCTTTCTTTTTCCTGTTGGTTCTTTTTCTGGTTTTGGCGATTAATGCGTGTGGTCGGTGCTGCACTCGGATTGCGTGCCCTTCCTAGATTTCCATATATGAGGGAACAAGCTTCTGGTGGTTACATCGCACTTTGCGTGATCGCTATTTGGGCTAGTCGTGAACATCTGTTCCGTGTGTTTCGTGCTACATTTAGTGGAAACGATAGATCGAATGATACCGATGAACCGGTCTCTTATCGTTTTGCTGTCGTCGGATTTGGTCTGATCACGGTCTTCATGGTCTTTTTCTGCCTGAAAGGGGGAGGCACAGCGGCGATCACGCTTGCATTTTTTGCCTTTTATTATGCTATTTCAATTGCGATTACCCGGATGCGGGCTGAACTTGGCACCCCTGTCCATGACCTTCACTATTCTGGACCGGATGAGATTTTAACCCGTGCTTTTGGAACTCGTCGGTTAGGTCGAGGTAACCTGATCATGTTCTCCATGTTTTGGTTCATCAATCGCGCCTACCGTAGCCATCAAATGCCTCACCAACTAGAGGGGTTCAAAATCGCGGAACGCTTTAAAATGGACACACGCCGTTTGATTTTAGCTATTATGCTCGCAACTTTGCTCGGGTCGCTGGCCGGTTTTTGGTCATTGATTGATCGCGGATACCGGCTCGGTATGGAGGCTCGTGCTTTTTGGCCATCGCTCAGTGCTTTTGGTCTTGAACCCTATCGCCGACTGAGTCAATGGTTAGGGGCACCAACAGATCCCTTGGTGGCAGAAACTAGCTTCATGGGGCTCGGTTTTGTATTGACCCTTTTGCTAATGATGTTTCGAATGAAGTTTGTCTGGTGGCCGTTTCACCCGGCGGGTTTCGCCATCTCAACTAGTTGGGGGATGAACGTGACCTGGAGTTGCCTTTTTATGAGCTGGGTCATTAAATGGGTGGTGCTGAAGCACGGTGGTATAGGCCTTCACCGTAAGCTACAACCCTTTTTCTTAGGCTTGATACTAGGTGAATTTATCTGTGGTAGCCTTTGGACTATCATCGGTATTATCGCCGGCATCCCAACTTACGGTTTTTGGGTTTGACCGTTAAGTCGAAGCCTTTTGAATTTCCGTTGACATCCCACCGTAGGTGAAGGTATCTTAGTGTGGTTTTGCCCGATTTTGCCCAGAAATTATGTTTGAAAGTTTAACTGAGAAACTACAAAGTGCTTTTAAGAGGTTAAGCGGTCAAGGTAAACTGACCGAAAAGAACGTTGCCGATGTACTGAGAGAGGTACGCCTCGCCTTATTAGAAGCAGATGTCAATTTCAAAGTTGTTCGAACTTTTATCAATGAGGTTAGGAGTCGTTCGCTCGGACAGGAGGTGTTGGGTAGTCTAACGCCAGAACTGCAGATTGCCAAGATCATTGGCGATGAATTGACCAAATTGATGGGCGAAGCTTCAGTCAAGATTGAGTTGGCAAGCAGTGGTCCAACAGTGGTGTTAATGGTTGGCTTACAGGGATCTGGTAAGACGACAGCTTCTGCTAAGCTCGCAGACAAGTACAAGAAAGAGGGCCGAAACCCGTTGCTGGCGGCGGCAGATATTTACCGACCGGCTGCAATTAAGCAACTGCAAGTCTTGGGACAACAGGTCGAAGTTCCGGTTTTTACCCTGGGAACAGATGTTTCCCCTCTTAAGATCGCCGAGTCGGCTGTCCAAGAGGCAGTTAGCGAAGGTTATAACTTCGTTATTATCGATACGGCCGGACGTCTGCATCTTGACGAAGAGTTAATGGACGAGTTAAAGTCCATCAAGTCTTCTGTCAACCCAGACGAAATTCTGTTAGTCGTCGATTCGATGACAGGACAGGATGCAGTCAATGTAGCCGAACGTTTCAATCAAGATCTAGATATTAGTGGGGTAGTCCTGACTAAGCTAGATGGGGATGCAAGGGGCGGGGCTGCGCTCTCAATCCGTAGTGTTACCGACAAACCGATCAAGCTTGTCAGTACCGGTGAAAAGGTTGACGCCAGTACGCTGGAGGAGTTTTATCCAGATCGAATGGCTTCACGGATTTTGGGTCAAGGAGATTTCAAGACTCTACTGGAACGAGCTGAAGCAACCTTCACCGAAGATCAAGCCAAAGAGATCGAGCGAAAACTGGCAACCAAACAGGGGCTCGATTTCAATGATTTACTACTTCAATTAGAGCAAATCAAGCAGATGGGACCTTTGGACCAGATCGTGGATATGATCCCCGGCGTGGGAAAAGCGATTCCCAAAGGGTTTCAACCAGACGAAGATCAGCTAAGATACGTCAAAGCTATTATCCAGTCGATGACGGTGCAAGAGCGGCAAGATCACCGGATTCTTAGTCGGTCGAGGCGCTTAAGGATTGCTAACGGCAGTGGAACAACCGTTCGTCAGGTCAATCAATTAGTCGATCAATTAAAGTTTTTGAACAGAATGACACAGCAAGCTGCTGGGATGCAAGGATTGATGCCTAATGTAGCCAAAGTTGGTGGGACAAAAGCCAAACGAACACGAGTTAGTGCTCGTACCCGACGGAAGCGTCGTCGTCGTTAATATAACTATAACTTAAAGAAACTAAAAATAGAAAAGAGAATGCGGATGTGTACATCCGATATCATTTGATGAGGAGATACTTTTGGCTGTAAGAATTCGATTACAACGGCATGGTCGGAAAAGAAATCCGTTTTATCGCATCGTAGCGACTGATGCCAGAAGCCAGCGAGACGGAGCGTTTCTGGAAGCCTTGGGATATTATGACCCCATGACTAATCCAGCAAACGTCAAAATCGATACAGAAAAAGCCCTTAAATGGCTTAAGACAGGAGCTCAACCCAGCGACACTGCCAGGAGTTTGTTAACGCAACTGGGGATTTGGGAGCAGTTTGTTAATCCTGGCGCTGCACCCACAATAGAAGAGGATGCCAGTGAAGAACTCCCGGTAAAAACCGAACCGGCTACTGCAGACGAGACAAAGGAAGAAGAGGAAGAATAAGCCTATTTTCGCAAGGTCTATCTCCAAAGCATTGTGATTAAAGTAGATCTGTTGTAGATCTGGCGTTCCGAACATCATGTCCTTGTTTGTTAAGCGACCGGTGGTTCTAAAGAATATTGTGACATCGGAATTTAAGATCCAGCTTACCACCGAGTTGAAATACGCCATTGAGCAGATTGACAGGTGGTTTGAGCAAGAGGAGTTCCAGAGTCGTCGCTCAATTACTGAAGCGAAACGTCAAGGGATAACCGATCAGGTGCGAAAGGAACTCAACCTGGAGCGAGAGCGGCAATCGCAAGTCCGCTTAAATTTGCAACGCAAGTTAGATGAAGTAACTCAGTTGGAAATCGATAGTATCTTCGCCAGTGGTACTTACGATGCCCCCGTCAAAATTGAGGTCGGTGATGATATTCGAACCAAGCTCTCACAAGCCGAGATCATCGTTAAAGATGGTATTGTAGTCGATGTAATCGAGTAGTTGAACGGACTCAATAGCAACACAACCTAGACTAGCAGATTGGCGGATGAAGATCGACGTTATTACTTTATTTCCCGAAATCATACGCTCTGTTCTGGAATACGGTATCCTCAATCGGGCGATTGATCGTCAATTGTTGCGTGTTAATCTGCATCAGTTGCGGGATTTTGCTAACGATCGGCATCAGACGGTTGACGATTATCCTTATGGTGGAGGAGCGGGAATGGTTCTCAAGCCGGAACCGATTTTCGCCGCTGTTCATGCGCTTAACCCCGGCTCCGAAACACGCATCATATTTCTGACCCCACAAGGTAAACGGTTAACCCAACACTGTGTGGAAACACTTTCGCTAGAGAGCCATCTGATTCTAATTTGTGGTCGTTACAAAGGCATTGATGAGCGCGTTCGGACCAAACTGGTAACAGACGAAATCTCAATTGGCGATTATGTCCTCAGCGGTGGCGAGGTCGCAGCCCAGGTATTAATCGACGCGATTAGCCGAGTTCTACCTAATGCAATGAATGACTACCGGTCGGCACAAGAAGACTCGTTTAGTCAGGATTTGTTAGACCATCCACACTACACTCGCCCTGTTGAGTTCGAAGATATGCGGGTACCTGACGTTTTACTGAGTGGACACCACCAAAATATTGAACAATGGCGATATGATCAATCTGTTGCCAGAACAATCCAGCGACGACCAGATCTAATACGCTAACCGTAGGTCGGACGGCTACAGAAGACCGACCTTATCCGAAGAACGAACTTGAAAAGGAACTAAAATTATGGATCAACTTGTTAGTGCAATAGAACAGGAATATTTAAAGGCCGACATTCCAGAATTTCGGGCGGGCGATACCGTTAGAGTGGATACCCTAATTCGCGAAGGAGAAAAAGAGCGGATTCAAGCCTATGAAGGTACGGTTATCCGCCGCTTAGATCGTGGTATCAAATCAACCTTTACGGTGCGCCGATTGGCCTACGGAACCGGTAGCGAAAGAACTTTTCCCCTCCACTCCCCTAACATAGGAAGTATTAGTGTTGTTCGTCGCGGCGCTGTTAGGCAAGCCAGGCTCTATTATCTCCGTGATCGTACTGGAAAAGCCACCCGAATTCGAGAAAGGCGAGACCGTTAACCTGAGTACGGACAACCACCGGCTCAGATTTGAAGCAGATCTACATCAGCGAGGTTATCATCATATCGCAGGTGTAGACGAAGCCGGGCGAGGTGCTTTGGCGGGCCCCGTGATAGCTGCCTCGGTGGTATTGGTAGCGGGAACCCAAATTCCGGACCTAACCGACTCCAAGAAGTTATCTCCTTCCACCCGCAACCGGTTATTCGACCAGATTCAAACTTCCGCCCTTGCCGTTGGAATTGGGCAAGCCTCTCACCTTGAAATTGACCACCTGAATATCCTTCAGGCAACCATGCTCGCCATGCAACGAGCGATAGTTGCAACTAATCCTGTCCCTGATTATGCTTTAATTGATGGTAACTGCCTGCCTGAGATTTCCATGCCTGGGGAATCAATCATAAAAGGGGATACACTTTGCCACTCGATTTCCGCTGCATCTGTGGTGGCCAAGGTTTTTCGTGATCGGCTGATGTGTGAGTTAGACTCTAGATTTCCAAATTACGGTTTTCGTCAGCATAAAGGGTACGGCACACAAAAACACCGGCAAGCCATCGCTGCTTTTGGTATTTCCCCTTACCATCGACGGACATTCAAATTGGAATGAATTCTAAAATCGCAGTTGGTAAAATCGGTGAGTCGTTAGCTGCTGACTATCTCCAAAACTGCGGTCATCAGATCTACGAACGCAACTACCGCACCCGATTCGGAGAAGTAGACCTCGTTACGAAGCAGGTAGACCGCTTAGTTTTTGTGGAAGTAAAGACCCGTCGGAGCGAGAGGTATGGGCTTCCCCAAGCTGCTGTTACTCCTAAAAAGCAGCAACAGATTTCAGCGGTTGCTGCCCATTATTTACAAGTTAATCAGCTGTTTGACCAACCTTGTCGCTTCGATGTGGTAGCGATTCGGCTCAATTGGCAAAATCGGCTAATCGATCTTCAACACATCGAAAATGCGTTTCTCTATGTTGCGGCAACAGAATCTTAAGCATCTCAAGAAAGATTCAAGCAACCTAGACCTACAGATCTAAACCGGTATTTGAATTGAGGCATGAAAAAGCGGGTTACCAGTTCACGTGGTAACCCGCTAGGTTGTGATCCAATTCTGAGTATGTAGTCGTTTCCTAAGTTAGAGGATCTCTTTCAACAGCGGTTCGCGTGTTGGGTGGCGCAGCTTTCTCAGTGCTTCATCCTCGATTTGTCGGACTCGCTCCCGACTAATTCCTAGCCGTCGACCAATTTCAGCTAACGTGTACTCGGTGCCATCGTTCAATCCATAGCGGAGTTGAATCACCAGCTTCTCCCGTTCCGTCAGCGTATTTAGCACTTTCTCCAGAGACTCTTTATCTGAATTGACTAATAATTCATCCTCGGGTGAAGCCTGCTCTTCGTCTGGCAATAAATCTGAAATCGTCGCATCTGGAGAGGATTCACTTAATGGTGAGTCCAGCGAAACAGTACGGCGAGTACTTTGGATAATCTCGACTACCCGCTCGACGTTCATTTCAACCCGCGCTGCGATTTCCTCGTTGTTAGGTTCGCGCTCTAATTCTCTAGCTAACTTAGCACGGGTAGCTTCGATAGTTCGGCGTGTTTCACCGACATAACAGGGAATACGGATAGTCTGGCTCTGTTGATCCAAGGCTCGTTTGATAGCTTGCATGATCCACCAAGTGGCATAGGTACTGAAGCGAAAACCTCTTGATAAATCGAACTTTTCAACTGCTTTCATCAAGCCGATACTACCTTCCTGCATTAAGTCCAGAAAAGTCAGTGCTGATTTGCTATGGTTGTGTTGCTTGGCAATGCTGGCAACCAGTAGAAGGTTGGCTTGGACAATCGCGTTTTTGGTTCCTTGTACCTGTTCCACCGCAATGTTCAGTTCTACCCACAAGTGGTCTAAGGTTTCCTCGCTAATAAAGTCGTCCTTAAATTGAGGTTCATCCTGAATATCTAACGGCTGCAGACCAGGTATATTGTCTGCGTATACTCGTACTTTATAGTCTCGAATCTCCCGTCTCATATTATCGACTACAACCGAGAGATTCATTGGAGTCCACCAAGCTTCGACTCCCGTTAGCCCGTCTTTATTGGGGCGTCGTCGGGCCAACTTGGGCTTAGATCTTTCGACAATCGAGATTGGAAAGGATTCTAAAAGTTTAGTCACTCTTTTCCGATCCAGATTAAACTGTCGAAATAATCCTCTCTCTCTTTCCGGTGTCAATAGGGGGGTTTTGGCGATTTCTTGAAGATATGAGAAAGCCTCATCCTTCGTAGCCTCGTTACCATCCCCATCTCGTTTGAACGTGGTAATCAACTCGCCCTCGCTCGTTAGATCCGTTGGGGCTGATAAGGGAGCGTAAACAGGCTCGACATCATCTTCTTCTTTGGTGTTGATACTTTCATTCTCATTAGCATGAAAGTGTCCTTCGTTCATTAGGTCTGCCTCCTCCAGAATTTTTCCTTGCAATCACATGATTTCCCTTCGCCATAAGGATTGCTTGTATTATATAATCTCTAATAGTTTGGAATGTTGGTTGTTTCATAACACCTACTCTATAATAGCGGATCTAAGTAACCATTCAGTTGGAGTTTTCAAGTTTAATGCATCTGACCAACAACCCAACTGGCAAGCAATCTTTTCGTCGCCACCGTCTAACTGACGAACAGAGGCCAGATTGGGTTTACGATAATGGTCGTTTTTTTATTTTTTTTCGCTAAATACAACTAAATGGTAGTTTAATTGATGGATTGGCAAAAGTGGCGGACTCTTTTTCCGGTCACTGAAAGATATATTTACCTCAATCACGCTGCGGTCTCACCGATTTCTTGTAGGACTCAGGCCGCAATGAATGCCTTCTTAGCGCACACTACTCATTACGGGTTCGAGAATTTTGAGCCTTGGTTTGACCAAATCGAGTCGTGCCGGGGATTAGCCGCCCGGTTGATCGGCGCCTCGACCGACGAAATTGCCTTTACCAAGAATACGACCCAAGGTTTAATTTTAGCGGCTAACGGTATACAGTGGCAAGATGGAGACAACGTTATTATTACCGAAGCTGAGTTTCCGGCTAATGTTTATCCGTGGTGGAACCTCAAAGATCTAGGCCTTGAAACCCGAATGGTAGCCGAAAAGGACAAACGTATCCTACTTGACGATATTGAAGCCGCTATTGACGATAAAACCCGTGCAGTTTCTATCAGTCACGTTGAGTTTGCTTCCGGTTTTCGCAACGATCTCCACCAGATCGGTGAAATTTGCCAAACTAAAAACCTTTGGTTTGTGGTAGATGCTATTCAGAGTTTGGGTGTCTTAGATCTAGATGTTAAAGCCTGTCAAATCGATATCTTGGTCGCCGACGGTCACAAATGGTTGTTAGCCCCCGAAGGGGCAGCCATCTTCTACTGCAATCTGCAAAAGCTAGATCTACTTCGTAATACCAATGTGGGTTGGGCTAGCGTCATTAACGAATCGGATTTCTTAACCCTTAACCTCACCCAAAAATCCAATGCAGGCCGTTTTGAGGAAGGCTCCTACAATACAGTTGGACTATGTGGCTTACAGGCATCCCTATCATTGCTACTGGAAATTGGCCTTGCCAAGATAGAACAGCGCGTCTTAGACCTGACCAGTCACCTCATTTCGCACCTTGAAGAAAAGGGGGGTTACCGTATTTTAAGTCCTACCGACCATCGAGACGAGAGATCGGGGATTGTCGTTTTCCAAAGTGACCGTTTCTCCTCGGACCACCTGTATCAGATTTTAACCCACAACGCTGTTGCCTGCACCAATCGTGGTGGAATGATAAGGCTTGCCCCTCACTTCTACAATACTTACCAAGAACTGGATTTCGTGTCCCAGATTCTACCCTAGTTGTCTCTGGTTAGTCATTGATAATCAAATGTATTTCAATCCGGTTATTCTTCTCCTGGGCTAACAGTCTACCGTCATCTTCCTCTAGTCTCTGCAAATAAACATTTAAGTTACCTTTGCGGACATGATAGGTTTTCCCTTTTTTATCCACTAGATACCAAAGATTTTCATCTCTACCTTTTTTGACCTCAAACTCCTCTGACAGGTTTTCGTTCCTTAAGCCAAAAGCCGTCTTGAGGCTCTTCATATACTTTTTACGATTCTCTCCGGCCTGCTTGTCTTTTTGACTGTTGCCTTTTTTTTCTGGGTTACTGACCAGATACTGAATTTGGTAAAGAAAATCGCTTGATCTCGGATCAATACTAAATAGAAAATCCTCATTATTATCAGAAATTGAGAGCTGCCCCAGATCCTCCTGCCGAATGAAATAGGAATGAGAGTTGTTAACAATCTTCCACCTATTTCTACGTTTAAGGATTGAATAATCGTCATTATGTTTGTAGGTGCCAACTTTCTCGACATCAAAGTTTGAAGATAATTTACCGACGTTAAATCCTTCCCTATCGGTTGCTAGCGGGAAGACAGAAAAAATATTACTGAGGTCTGCCTTATCCTCTGTGCCTTTACTGGTATTATCCGAACTATTTAATTCGCTCAAGGTCTCTAGCTTTACGATCCAGTCTGGCGGCAAACTAAATAAAAACCTCTCTTTCTCTGAGACCAATGGCAACCGATCTGCACAAGCTATAACAGATATCTTGTCTATCAACTCTTGTGGGAAATTTTCGATCCCTTCCTGGAGATAGTGACGTACATTGTTGGCACGGACAAAAGATACCTCCCAGTTGGAACGGAAACGAGAATTGGGATCTCGATCATCGGGATTCCGATCATCTGTATGCCCCTCAATTCGCACCTGCGTAAAGGTCTGATCTAGAACCTGAATAAAGGTATTGACACCAACGGTATTAGTGGGGGGAACAAGCAGTTCGGTAACTACCATTAAAAGCAGCCTTTCTGCGTCGGCAGTCAACTGGTTAGTATCATTATGGAAGAGTTTAATTCTACTTGCGTTCGGTTCGTCAAGATGCGTAGATCTCAAATTAACACTGCTGATAATAATCCGAATCTTGTCGGCTTGCCTCTGGACTGCAATATTGGGATTTTTTTCACCCAACAGTTCCAGTTCTTTTATAAATTCCTGTCGGGCTAAAATGTCTTTAGGAACATCTCCCTGTCTCTGCATCGCTGCAATCACGGCCGAAACTGCGAAAGGATCTCCTTGCTTGATAGCCATAACGGCTGTCATTACAATAAAGAAACATAACAACAATGAAACCATGTCGCTGAAAGATCCTTGCCAATTCCCCTTATCCTCCTTTGACTGTTGACCGGCATAGTCTAGATCCCCCGATAAGCGTTCGATTTCTTGTTCTAGTTGCGAAACTTGTTCAGATAGATCTACTGCGGTGGTCGACTCGTCTGCCATCAGGCTTCTTGGGCCGCTTCTGGGGGGGGCGCCGTCTGGTCGTTATCGCTGGCTGAAATGGAAGCCCATTGAACGGGAAGGTAGACCTTCAACTTGTCTCGCACCATATTTTCAGGTGTTTTTTTCATAATTAGGAGCGCCCCTTGCATAATCACATTCATCATGATGACCTGATCTTCGATTCTTTTCTCGACTTTAGTTGCAATCGGGCTAAAAAAGAAATTACTGAACAATACACCATAAAACGTGGTCAGCAGGGCTGTTGCCATTCCACCGCCCAATCCCTGCATCAGTTTCTCTGTGTCTGAAGGGTCTAAACCCGACATCATCACCACCAGACCAATCAAAGTTCCAAGGACACCAAAAGCGGGAGCGTTAGAGGACATATTTTGGATAATCTTGACCTGACCCGACAACCGTTGTTGCTCGTTCCGTATCTGTGCAGTCATAATGGAGCGAATATCGGTTTCTGTATACCGATCCTCGACCATCTTTAATCCATCTTTGATGAACTGGTTCTCTGTGTATTCTTCAGCCATCGCCGACAGTCTAGAAGTTCCACCTCTAGCATAAGCCATAGAGATAGTCGCCATTTCGGTAATATACTGTTCTACTGCTGATTCATCTTCGGAAAAAGCCCTCTTGAAAGCGTCAATGACGTTTTTAACATCTTCGAGCGGGTAGGCTATAAAGGTAGCTGCAACGGTCATACCGAGGACGATCACCAAACTCGCCAAATCGGCAAAGAGAAGGAATTGGGCAAATTGAAATTTGACAGCGAGTAAGATGGAAACGATTAGAACCAGCAGGCCGACACCAAATCCAATTATCGTGCCGATGTTCATGTGGACTAGCCTTCAGCAGATGTGTCTGCCTGTTGCTCCGCTTGTTCGAGAATTTCCTTGGCAAGGTCGACAAGCATTTCTTCTAGTTCTTCAAACTCGACGTCATCGACCTCGAAACTATCGTCCAGTTGATCGAGTTCGTTCTTGACCTCTTTCCCGATTCGTGGTGGCAGACCGGAAAGAATTTTCTTCTGGAATTCCTCGCTTGTTTCTTCGTACTTAATCAGGGAAATCCATTGAAAGACCCCGACCTCTTCATTAGCCAGAATCTGTTTTAAAACCGCCCCTTTGAGGAAGGCAAGGTCAGTGAAAGATTCAATTTCGTCAGCAGAGGTGATTACTTTTCTCTTGGCCTTAGCCGCAAAGAACTCAGGGCCAACTTCTGCTAACCAGAGCTCTAAATCTTCCTTTTTGAAGGTCAACAACTCGGAAGGAAACTCACCGCCACCGATCTTATTCAGCACTTGCGTTTTCTCAACACCTGCGGCCTCAGTTAAGCCTACAATATCCATCAACACCGAACGCTGAACAAGCCGTTTTTCGATAAGTTCATCAATCTCGCCTGCGACATGTGTCAGCCGAGCCGTAAACTCTTTCGGATTAAACATAATTTGTCTCTTGGAGGCCTCTTCGCCTTCGATTCGGATGACAAAGCGGTTTTTCAGTTGCTCTAATATAAAAGCACAATCCGAAGCGTCAAGAGCCAGGATCATGGCAGCTTGATCCAGAACCTCGTCGTAGAAGATGTTTGCCAACTCAGTTCCCATATCAGCCTTAGCGACTAGTGTTAAGACGCGACAAAAAGCTTCGCATATATGGTCAGTTCGCCCAGGCTGGATTTTATCGTTCATCGACTTCAAACGGTTGACTAGGGTCAAGACTAAGTGTTTAAGAATCGGATCCACTCCTTTGAACATCGTTAGGAGATGAGCCCGGCTCAAATTGATAACTTCGGTGCGGGTCAATGCTCGACAAGAAGCCGTTCGTGTCGCCTCCTTTCCCCCGCCTAAAAGAGCCATTTCGCCGAAGATCTGTCCAGCTCCAAAAATAGCTAATTGTTGCTCTTTGTTTCCATTTTCTAAATAAACTTCAATTTTACCGGCTTTTATGATGTGTGCGGATACGCCCGGCTGCCCTTGACGGAAT
>Ga0066832_10000161_pt1 | contig 18700 bp, 12 predicted proteins | sample ETNtaG_35_FD_66731 | JGI IMG/M metagenome (GOLD analysis project Ga0066832, IMG submission 66731) | Marine microbial and viral communities from oxygen minimum zone, Eastern Pacific Ocean - ETNP201306PF51B | ecosystem: Environmental > Aquatic > Marine > Oceanic | place: Pacific Ocean: Eastern...
TGCCACCTCCGTCTCTGTGACCTGGCGAACCGCTGTCCGGGTGGAAACTCCCTTAGCTGAAATCGCTCTAGCGGATGCCTCTCCTAATTTTGTGACCTGGCGAACTCAAGTTGATGCGGAAACTCAACAGTGGGAGCAAGGTCAGCATACGGCTTACTTCCACACGGTTACCTTTACTGATTTGAAACCGGCTACCCTCTACGCTTATCGCGTGGGTAGCCGAGATGTTCGTACAGAGTGGCATCAATTTCAGACGGCAAACACGACGCCAACACCTTTTACGTTTATTTATTTTGGTGACGCCCAAACTCAGTTACTTTCACTTTGGGCGCGAACTATTCGTAACGCTGTCCTTAACACCCCCCGAGCCGACTTTCTATTGTACGCCGGAGACCTGGTTAACCGTGGCAAAAATGATCAGGATTGGCAGGAGTGGTTTCAAGCTGCCGGTTGGATTCATTCTCAGATTCCGGTGTTGCCTTCACCAGGGAACCACGAATATCACCTTAACCTGATTGGCCAACCTGAATTGTCGCCTCTGTGGTATTTGCAATTTACGCTTCCCAAAAATGGACCGGTAGGTTTAAAAGAGAGTACTTATTATGTCGATTATCAGGGGGCTAGAATAATTTCGCTGAATTCGAATGAAAATATCGACCTTCAGGCAGGTTGGTTGGAAACGGTTTTAGCGGACAATCCACACCGATGGACATTTTTGACCTTTCATCATCCCATCAACTCGGCTTCAGGGAGGCGAAATAATAAAAAATTGCGTCGGGCCTGGAAACCGCTGATCGATCGATACCAAATTGACCTGGTTTTACAGGGGCATGATCACGCTTATGCGAGAGGAGGCCTCTTGGGAGATAGCGTAAAGCTAAGAGATAAAGCGAATGGAACCGTCTATGTGGTTTCAGTGAGTGGCCCTAAGCAATATCGGTTGCGTAGAGCGAGTTGGATGACACGGGCGGCAGAAAACACTCAACTGTATCAGGTAATTTCTGTCGATGGCGACCGGTTGAGTTACCGGGCAATGACAGTGACAGGTGATGTATACGATCAATTTGATCTGATCAAGAGGGATAGTAAACCCAATCAACTAATTGAAAATCTCCCTATTGACCGGACTGAGCGTCGTTTCAGCAATACATTAAAGAGGAAAATTAGATACTTTACGGTAGCCGACTGAGACTGATTAAACAACATTTCAGTCGAGCTTTGATACTACAAACAAACCTGAGCTGAAAAGAGCAAACATCTGGCCAACTTTAAAAAAGCTTGGATCGCATGTTAGGCTTTGGGTAGAAATTCAATCTCAAGCCGTTTAGAAGTAATTCAGAACTTATGGTTATCTTTGTCATTTAATCTGATATTATGTCCGTTTAATCACGGACGAAATTTGTAACACAGATCACACTTGTTTTATGATAGTTCTATCTATATATAGTAGGAGAATAAATGGCAATTAAAATTAGAACTAATCTGATGTTGCTGCTTAGCTTGGTGGGGCCGATTATTGGCCCTACTGCAGTTAGATTGACTTTATTGGTGAGTCTGACTAACCTTATCTATGCACAGGACGATAAACAGCAAAAAGACCGCCAAAAAGAAGAAATCAGCCGCTGGATTGCCGAACTGGGCCAAGGTCAGCCCGGAGATAATAATCAGGCGACAACTGCACTGATTGGAATGGGAACAGAGGCTATTCCCTATTTACTTAAAGTTTTTGAATCCAACCCACAGCTTTTTCGAGATCAAACCTTATTAAATGATCATTGGATCCGTTTGCGAGCCGCACACTGTCTAAGTCAGCTAAATTATACTAGCATCATAAATATTCTAATGAGGGAAATTGAACGCGATCCGCATCCTACTATGAGGCATATTTATGCCATCTACCTGACACGTCACGATTTAGAAAAATCTATCCGTGTTTTAGTAGAAAACTTAAAAAGGGCGGAATTTACAATTCCAGACATTATTACAACGCTTAAAAATATCAATAATCCCTTCGCTATTTCAATGTTAAAGCCGCTTTTGAAAGCAGATCAATCTCGAGTTCGGTTAGCAGCGGCTGAGATCTTGGTGTTCTTAGGTGATGCTAGTGGTGCCGAGATCCTCCTGTCTCAAAGAGAAGACCCAGATCTACAACTAACCGCGGCGCTTCTTCTACCTTTAGAGTATAAAGACACAATTTTGCCTGTCTTGAAAAGATCCCTTACCCACACTGACCCACAAGTGCGCTTGAAAGTAGTAGAGAAATTAACCGATTTAGGAGAATCTGGCGATATGCAGCCCAAAGACAAGTTTAGCCTTTTACTCGAAGCACTCGAACGGGAGTCGGATGCCTGGAAGAGAGGTTCCGACCTCTTTTTGAATGAAATTCCACTGCCCGCCGATGGCATCATTGAGATGATTGGGCACCCCGACGGTTATGACCCGCATGGGACAGCAGAACTGCGTCATACCGTTATCCAAAAATGGAGAGAGAGGCTGGAGAGGGAGGAAGTTGAATGGCTAGAGGGATTAAAACCGCGACGGGAAATCACCGGCTATCAGAAGGCAACCATTGGCAACATGTCTATCTCCCACCAGCAAGACATGAGCAATTACTTCTGCTTGACTGGTAGAAAAGCCTACTTGATAGGTGCTATGGATGGCTCCTTCCCACCAGCAGGCAGGCTTCTGGGTGACGAAGGTGGACTCTGGGCACCGCCGATTAAGCTATTGGACGGCTTTTCACTTACCATCGCTGAGACAGGCAGCTCCCCTTGGGATTTACAAGGCTGTCGCAACTATCAACATCAGTTTTCGGATAACAAATTGCTTTTTGAAAGATCGGACATCGTCGTTAACAGACAGGACTTCGTTCTCGAGGACAAGCCGGGCCTTTTCTCTCGGCTAACAATTCGTAACCTGCAAAATGAAACTCGTACAATTACCGTTCATCTGCAAAGCCAAATCAATATCCGACCAGCCTGGCGGTCGGGATTACCGAATGATATAGATATCATTCAGTACCGACAAGGGCAAGTAAGGGCTGAAGATCGATCCAGGTCAGAAGAGCGGCTAGTTTTCGGTGCCACAATTTTACCAACAGAACATCGTATCGAGGGAAATCGAGTCACTCTGTCCTATAGTCTTCAACTACCGGCCAACGGTAAGGTCTCCATCTCTTTTCTGTTTCTTAAATTGGCTGCTGGTAAGGAGAACGAATTTTCAACCCTATTGGGTCAGGAAGACGAACTGATTCAGCAAAAAAGGCGCACCTATCAAAGTATTGCCTTTGAGGGAGTTCAATTCGACTGCTCTGATCCCCAGGTTGCGAAAGCATTTGTATTGGCTAAACTCAATCTACACATGCTTCGCCTCGACCTTCGTCCTCATCTGTCAGCCTCTGTATTCTTGGCCGGCTATCCCAACTATGCCAGGGTATTCGGATGTGACAGTTTCTATTCCATCTCAGGTGCAGACGCCATTGGGTTTTCCGACACGGCTGGTGGAACACTGGAAACATTGGCTGCGGCGCGCGAAAATCCTCACGGTACCCCGGCAGGGCCGATTCCCCATGAGATTGCCACCAGCAACCGGTTGATCGGCATCGGTAATGCTCAAGAACCGTCCCAATTCGTTTTAGCTTGCTGGCAGCACTATCGTTGGACTGGCAATCGCCGGTTTTTAGAGCGCATCTACCCAATTTGTCAGAAAAGTATCTCCTTCTTGTTAAGTCAACGGGACGTCGATAAAGATGGTTATGTGGAAGGTAATGGATTGATTGAAGCACCCGGCGCCGGTGGAAAAACACTAGAGGCAGCCTGTTATCTCTACTCTGCCTATCGCGGTTTAGCTGAGATGTCAGCAGATTTAGGTCAATCGGATATGGCCTCTCAGTATGAAGAACAGGCATCTGACCTGAAATATAAATTCAATCGGCAGTGGTGGGACGAGAAAAACCAGATGTGGGCCACTGGACTGGAAACAGATGGTTCACAGCACATGAAAGGTTTCTGGTCGGTCGTCTTCCCTATGGAAACGCAATTGACTACTCCCGGTCGGGCTAAACTGGCTCTAAATCGAATTCGGAAGGAGTGGGTTAATGCTTGGGGCGGCGTGCACACCTGGGAGGAAGACGTTAGTCGACAAGGATCCGGTGTGATAACCACTAATATATTTGGGCTGGTCGGCTTTCAATATGGACAATCTCAGTTTGGCTGGGAGATGGTCAAGTGCGCGGCCATGGCGCCGGAACAAGATCGAATGCCGGGCGCGTTTGTAGAGATGATTCCCCCAGGAGGTTCCAACTTCATCCAGTTGTGGTCAGTGGGGCCGTTTCTCGATATGTTGGTACGTGGGCTGGGAGGTGTCGAACCCAATGCCAACCAGCACAGTATCTTACTGTCACCAGTACTACCTTCAGATCTGACCCATTTTCGTTTTGAGCGATTGCAGGTCGGTGAGCATGTCTTTAGTTTTTCGCATTATTTGCAAGATGACGGTATCGAGACCTCAATTACTCATCACAGCGGTTCTGTGCCTCTTAATGTTAAGTTTTGTGTCAAGGGGCGCAACATAAGTTCAATCTCTATTGATAGTACTTCAGTACCAACAGAGACCAGTGAACATTCGACCTTCGGGTATATTCAGTCGATTGTGAAGATGACAGTTCCTGTCGGTCAAACGAAGCGTATCAGGGTTCCACGGGATTGAGTAGAATCAAAACCCCAGATTGACATTATTGCTGATTAGGAGCATATATCAGACTTGAGAAGTAGTGCGAAACAAGGTCGGATATCTGCAATGAAAATGGTTCAAAATCTCTATCTCGCAATTATGGTGGAATAGCAACCGAATTCGGTAGTTATTCGTCTAACAGGTAGATTTTAGTAATATGTGTGAATACCGTTCCACCAATCATAATAAATAAGGAAGTTACAAATGAAAAAGATAGTGTTGGTAGTAGTGCTGCTGTTTCCCTTTTTGTCCACTTTTCACGCTGAAGGCCAGGATGAAAAGTGGTTACAAATGACAGTGGTCGATCAGGCTTTTTACCGGGTTATTACCGACTTTAACCTGTTTCGTCCGTTAGGCTGGCGCCCACCAGATAAAAGTCCTAAATATGAGTTGATGGCCACCAAAGTTCCGGCGAACGGTTTGGCTAAAGCCTTGATTCGGGAGAGACGTTCCAACCGCACCTATTATGTCAGTGTAGGTGATCAGCTAGAGTCAGCCGAGATTGAGAAGATAGCAGTCAATAAGGTTAGTCTGAAGCTAGATGGAAAAATCATTTCACTCTCTAGCCCAGGTGTCCAGTTTTTGGAGGGAGTTGGAGGTCGCAAAGGTCGCGGGAAAGACAACAGAGGTCAAGAAGGCAGAGAAGATAGAGAACAGGGGAAAGGTAAAGATGGTCGGAGTAAAGGTGGTAAAGAAGAAGGTAAGAACCGCAAAAAAAGTGGCGGAAAAGGTAGTACTCGACAGGAAGTTGATGGATGGTCGGGTTATTTCCGCAACGCCTCTCGTCAACAGATCATAGATGCTGTCAGAAGTGAGAAGTTCCGTGGTTTGCCGGAGGAAACTAGAAGGGAAATTGGCACGATAGCTAGAGAATACTTATCGAAGGAAGAATAGAGATAGAGCCCAGGGTCACCTCATCAATGCGAACTTGGTAACTGAGTGACTGTTCCCAAACTAACCCCAGGCACTGCTGGGCGATGATAGGCAAATATGTCTTAATACAGTGGTCAAACACACAAAATATAGGCTTGGAAAGTGTTTGAAAAGTACGAGTTGATTCATGAAAAATACGGGGAATAAAAACGAGAAAAATAGGATTGGTATTACAATCATCTAAGAATGGATAGTCAATTAAGTTGGTTTCGTCCTTCGAGATTTCCAGCTTTACTGAATCAAAATCTGATCAACCTGAACTTGGGCCAACTGAAGTTGGATGAGTTGCCAAAGATTGATCAGTAATCATCAACTAACAGGGTTTTGAATGACAATCAAAATGGTAACCAACACGGCTATCCTAATGGGCTTGATAGTTCTGGTAGTAGGATTTTATTACTGCCAAGAACAGCCAATAAGAAACTGAATAGCAAAAATGGTAGCGGTGTGGAAATATCTGTTTCCAACTGGATACGGATAGACTTTTTAATTTCTCTCCTCCATTGGTAAGTTGATAAGAGATATGGTTTATTTAGAAGGAGCCCAATCCATATCAGGGTCGATTGGCCAAATTGGACGATATAGATATTGGTAGGGTAGGTTCGCGTAATTAATAGTACTGACACCGGGTGAATTCAACTCTATTGTGCTAGCAACCACAGGATCAAACGAGGCCCGGTGAGCTTGATTGGATTTCACCACCAGGATCCGTTTCTCCTCCAGAAGGATGCCTGCGCTTTTGAAAAAGTCACGGTCCTTGCCGGTTCGTCTTTGAGAAAAGATTACGTCGATCTTGTTCCCAATACGCAGCACTATTCTGGAACCTACGTCGGTTTCCCGAAAGGTTTTCCTGACAACTTTACGCCCCCAACCACCATGGGTGGGTCCGCAGATTACATACTTGCCGTCATCTATAGATTTAACTACACCGGTTACTTGTAATGGCTGGTAAAAACGCTGGTCGATTTTACCTCCAACACTCATCGTGATCGTTGCGCCCACGCCGGCCGCGATGCCTGCCTTCACTACTTCGGCATCACGGATTGTGAGAGCGCAATCGCTGGCTTGGTTCCGGATCAAACTTTCCAATATGACTGGACTATCAGCCGGACAGGCGCTACCAGGATCATCGCCCAAATCTACCAGGAGGACCGGTGTCTCTTTTTGCTTCATTGCCATTCTGACACCTTCATCAATGGGATATATCGGTCGCACTTTTTGTAACTCTCCGCGCTGTGTCCACAGATCTATAGCTAGCTCATTAGCCAATCGCTTGGCCAGTTCCGCGTCTCCATCCGTTGTTGCGACAACTGACATCCCAGCGTCTGGCGAGTCACCGTAGCCATAACCGCCCAAGATAGTAATGTTGATAACCTGCGGAGTTTCCTCTAGTGCTTCACGCTTGAGGTTTAGCTGATGTAGCAACAGCCCTCCCTCCTCCATAGGGATATGTGACCAGGTACTCTGTCCGATGTTAGGTCCGATAACAGGCACAAAAACCCGGTGTGTGACCGGTTGGATCGTACCATCTAGCATCTGGAGCAGGCATTTCGCTGCCTCCAATCCTCGTTCATAGCCATCAATATGGGGATTGGTGTTATTAGGAAACGGAACAAGAGATTCGACCTCATAATCGCTCATAATGGCGTGAAAATCGTAAGTGCCGACCATGGGGATATCCCCTAGAATCCTACGAGCCTCCTGCACCAGTTCACCTTCAGCATCGAGATACGGCGCCTCCGCCACCATCGCTCCGTGAAAAGCGAAGTAGACACCATCCAAAGGCCCTGCCTCCCGTAAGGCATCTATAATCATGCTGCGACAGCGTTCATATACTTTGGCATGAATGAGTCCTCCATGTGAAAAACTTATCCTCAAGGTGGGAACTAGCTCCACTTCCGGGTGATTTGCACCTTCGACGAAACCACCTATAAAGTTCCTGACATGTTCCTGTGGAAGTAAGGCTTTGCCGCGTTGTATATGGGTAGTTGCCATAGAATCATTCTGTTCCATGGCAAAGGTATTCGTTTCGTGCCACAAACTCGCTATTCCAATTCTCATTGCTTATTTCCCTCCTGATGGGTACACGAAGGCTACCGGCACTTAATCCTGCATCAGAACCACGTAGTTGCAACAAAAGCTCCTAAACTTCAAAATTAGTGGAACTGAGAATGCGATCATCCTACTGTTGACACTGTGCCTTCAGTGCATCGAGCGATGCTTCTAGTTCGTCGGTGCTAATATGAAATTTCAATGGTTACAGACCCAAGTGAATTGCGTACGACCGTCCGAACCATTGCGGAAAACGAACTTATCCTTTTGATCTTTCCACTGGATGATTAACCGTGTTTATCTTTCAGGTTTACCCCATCAGAGGTCGAGGATTGAACCGTCTGTGTCAAAAGTTACTGATCTTTTCGGTGGCGGTCGCTCTGGAAGCGAGCGAATGAACGCCTCATTCAACGAAACACCCCAACCAGGACCTGACGGCACTTTCAAATACCCATCCACTGGATTTTCCTCAAAACCATTAATAAGGTTTTTGCGCGCCGGATTATTTCCGTTGGGCACTTCTTGAATGAGAAAGTTTGATACAACCGTATCTCAATGCAGACAAATCACCGTCGATAAAGGGCTTAACGGGTTGTGTGGCGCAATTGTCGAGAAAAAAGCATCAGCCATCGCCGCAATTTTGAACGTTTCCATGATACCGCCACAGGTGCAGATATCCGGTTGGACGACATCGACAGCACTTTTGACCAGATATTCACGGAATGGATAACGTGTAAAAAGGCGTTCACCAGTGGCGATGGGCACATCTGCTTTTCGCCGTAATTCAGCCATCGCATCCACAGATTCCGGAAGTACCGGCTCCTCAAAGAACAGAATCCCGTAAGGTTCGACTCGTTTAGCCATCTCTATTGCATTGATTGGATTCAATCGACCATGGCCGTCAATAGCAATCGGTACTTCAGCCCCTACTGTTTCCCGAACGGCCTTCACCTTGGCTTCGACTTTTTGCCATGAGCGAGTGAAAAAGTTGGTGCTGTCGGCTCGAATGGCGTGGATTTTAGCCCACCCCATCCTGCTTCAATACGCCTTTGAGCAGCGTCAGTACACGCTTGAAATGTATCACCACCAATCTAGCATAGACCTTGGCTTGATGGCGATACATCCCACCAATGAGTTCATATACGGGCACGTTGATGGCCTTGGCCTTTGATATTCCATGGCACGTGCTTAACGTTGGAAAGCGTGCTAATGGGGACAGGGCTTCCTGGCCAGAATGCGGTACGATAAATCAACAACCAGATCTTTTCTATTTCAAAAGCATTTGCCCCGATTAGACAAGGCTCAAGATCTCTTAATGCTCCGATTAACGCTTGTTCAGGAAAAGAACAAGCGGTTGCTCCAATATCGACAACGTTTTTATCAGTATGTAGCTTGACATAACATATGTTGATCCATGAAAAGGTGCTGGGAGGATTTCAAGTTGTCTGATTTTCATATTTTTCCTTTCTCGAGGAACAAGAAAGCTGACTATCTCCTTTACCGAAACCGCCAGTTTGCGGTTCAAACCACTGGCAGAGCCAGTTGAGGATTACAATAACCCTCAAGGGCTTACCTGGGGTGACAAAAATCAAAATCTATTCCCAGAAAAACTGCTGGCGAAATAAGGATTTACCTGAGCTGATCCAAGTATAACAACGAATAAAGCTAGTATCATTAGCTTGACTGATCTGGATTTTTACCCTACTGATAATACAGTGATTCGAGCATCGAATTCACCTATAGTTTGGCTTCAGTCAAGCAAAGGTTCTGGGGGTCGCTCGCTTTTGCGAGTCCCGTCTGCCATTCCTTGCCTCTCTTACCGGCGTATACTATATAGTACACGTTGTCGATCTCGATTACCTGGGACGTTAGTACCCCGTCGCAGTTCCAAGCGTCGGAATCTGGCGAGGGGGTGAAACGGGATTGTAAGGATTGGGTTCGAAGGTACGGAAGTCGTGCGTCCGCACATACCCGCCCCGCCAAACTTCGCCATCAAACCCATCGTAGAAAAAGTGGAAATACCGCGGTCCAGTAAAGATTTCCGCCTCTCGGACGCCGCAACTGTCCCATGCTTGACCGCTACCTTTGAAGATAGGATTAGGATTAGCGAGGTCTTTCGTAACGACCACGGGATTATTGACCGACGCGGTCGCGTGACAGATAGTCGGCGGCAATCACGGGAGTCTGGCGAACGCGTGTCCATTGGCCAAAATCGCCGTCACCAACCAATAGGCCCATCTGCTTGGGAGGGCTTTGTTGCCTGCCTAGATAATAGGCATAGAATCTGCAGTCGGCAGGGTTCCAAAACAGGAAAGGGTATTTGATTGTGAAATCGTCAAAACCTTCCTTCGAAGGCAACAGGACAGGATTTCTTGGGTCGTGTTTGATCGCTAAGGGGGTGCCATCCACAACCATCGCGTGGGCAACGGCAGCCCATTCTGGTGGCTTACAGGCGAGGATAAGATTGACCTTTTAAGCTCCTCGAAACCTACATGCGCCTCGAAGGGAATCAAGTCGCTCTTCGTGAGCCTTGTTGATTCTTTCATCTCGTCTGTTTCCCAACATTACAAATGAGAGTTCGGCGCAATGTCTCATTTCAGGTAGTCAAAGATGTCCAAGGACTGGTTATAGTGACCCGGTTTACCATCGCTTTTTCATTGCAAGAAGACTAAGTATTCGTCTTTTGCGCCTGTCAGAGCTGTTATGCATTGTGTCAGGTGGCAGGGTTAGACCATAAAAAAAGCCCCTACATGGGGCTTTACAACAGTTGAGGGTGGAAAGTTTACCTTTATTGTTTGATCTCCCCCCACTTAACAGCTAGCTTGGCTTTAACATCAACTGCCTGTGGGGCCAATGGATCTTCTGGTGTTTGGTGGAAAACTACGTGATCCCAGAGTCCGGCTTTGCCGTCCCATGCAGTAAAGGCTATTCCCGTGATTTTTTGCCCCCCTTTATTCAAATCTTTCCAATCTTCAATTAGGTCACGAGTATGAACTTCCCATTTTTCAGGGATTTTCTTATCTACTTGGATGGACGGATTCCAGTTCTTAACGTTGGCCCCGGCATGATAGCGGTGTCCCCACGAATTGACATTCGCATGCAATTGCAGCTGAATTCCATCACCACCGATCTTCTTCCAAGCAAAGGTGATGTAACGAAATTGATTTTTTCCTGTTGGTTTCTTTTCAATTTCTAACTCCCAATCCGGCATGGTTGGATTAAAGTTCTGACCGTCACCACCTGCTACGTTTATTCTGATGGCGGCTTTTCCGTCGTCATCTTCTTTATAAATATCTTTCTTTTCCAGTTCTCTTTTTCCCTGACCGTTAGTCAATTTTTGCAAGGCATCTTTGATGCTAGCTTCGTCGTCGATAACCACGAACGCGCCTTTGAGGTCAGCTGCTTGAGCAACCAAGCCAACGATCAGCGCCAGTGCTAAAATTAAGCTGAATTTCAAGTGCTTCATCTTTATTCCTCCACAGTATATCCTATAAATATGCTAAAAAAAGGGCCAAGCTAAGTTAGCCCTTTTCTCTAACCTTCAGACAAAATCTATTTTTTTAGTTTCGCCCACTTGGTCGTCAGTTTTCCTTTGGATTCGACGGCCGTCTTAATCTCTGGGTTCTGATGCAGAACCACATAGTCCCAGAAACCACCTATATCGTCACCATCAGGCCATGCGGTGAAAGCAATCCCGGTTAAGGTAAAAGCTTTCCAATCCTTGAACAGGTCGCGGGTATGTTTTTCCCACTTGGTGGGAACACTCTTATTGACCTGGATGGACGGATTCCAGTTTTTGACGTTAGCGCCAGCGTGATAGCGGTGTCCCCACGTATCCGGATTGCCGTGAAGTTGCAACTGTATCCCTGTACCACCGTTTTTTTTCCAAGCAAAGGTAATATAACGAAATTCATCGTCTGCTTTGGGATTTTCAGCGATCTTGAAAGTCCAAGGCGCCTTGTCATTGTAACGTTGCCCGTCGCCTCCTGTACCACCGACGTATAGAGCTTCTTTACCCGCATAAGCGTCTGCAACCTTTTTTGGCGTACCATTGCCCTTCGTAATATACTTTACAACAGCGTCCACGTTTTCGTCAAGAATGACAAATTCTCCTGTCTTAACGGCTGCGAAGCTAACTGTTTGAAATAATATTACAGCTAACACTAGACATAAAATAAACCTGATTTTGTTCATCTAACTAATTCCTCCTAATCTCAAAATTGGATTAACTTGCACATTATTACGGACGTTAAAAGAATTGTCAAGGGAATGAGCAAGAATCCAGTCTGTTAATTGTTAGCCGCTCTAACTGTCTCAAGTTGGTTCAAATAATCTGTGTTCTGAGGGGCAGCCGACAGTAAGTTCAGGAGTAATGATTCAGCTTCAGCATATCGGCCTTGAGCATAATAAACGAAAGACAGCTTTTCTAAATCTTCGGCTTTCCCTCTTTCTTCGACCAGTTCTTGGGCTTGTGTTTCAGCAATTTTTAAATGGGTTTTAGCTGCCTGAAAATCATTTTGTTCTTTATATAAAAGGCTCAACATTACTCGGGTCTGCACCTCTTGTGGAAAGTGTTGCACAGCTTTTAGATAAACATGTGTCGCTTTCTCTAATGCTTTTTGTTGAATATAAAAATCAGCCAGGCTTTGATAGGCCGGCAGGTAATTGGCATTAGCTTGAATAGCTAGTTTATAGTTTCGTTCTGCCAAGTCGAACTGGTTGTGCTGTAGATAAAGCTCACCCAGGTGAAGATAACCTTTAACCTCGTTCGGATACTGTTGAAGGTAAGCTTGTGTTTCGGCTAAATCATTTTGAAATTCCTGAAGTTGCTTAGCTTTAGCGTGCGTTTCTTTAGCTAGCTTTGTCTTTCCCAACCGGGCATGACAATGGGCTAGGTTGTAATAGATAGATGGATCTTTTGGCATCAGTGTTAAGGCTCTATGATAGGCTTCTACTGCTTGATGAAATTGCTTGCCTTGTTGGTAGGCGAAACCGAGCTCGAATTGTGCCTTGGCGTGGTCAGCATCTCGACTTAAAACAAATTGGAGATTGCTTAAAGCCAAGTCTATCTGCCCTTGCTTGGTGTAAATGACTGCTTGATTGTAGCGGGCATGTAGATGGTCAGGATCAATGGTAAGCGCCCGATTAATGATGGTTAAGGCTCGATCAAGTTGACCCAGTGAAATTAAACTGCTACCCAAGCCAATGTTAGCTGGCAAGTGGTCTTTATCCTCTGCTATAACCAATCGATACTGCTCTGCAGCTTGACTATATCTCTCAGCCTGCCACAAAATATCGGCGTAATTAAGTCGCCAAGTTAGTGTGTTAGGTGAAAGTTGAACAGCTCGTTTGGCGTAAGCTACAGCCTGCTGATGCTGTTTTTGGTCGGATAAAATAACACTAAGATCGGCGTATGCTACCACGAAGTTGGGATTGATCTCGACCACGCGTTCATAACAAATGATGGCTTCTTTAGGGCGATTATCCATCCATAGGACTAATCCCATTCCCCTAATAGCCGGAACCGATGTAGGATCTTGGTCTAAGATGTTTTTGTAGAGAGTAAATGCGAGATTAAGATTTTTCTCGACTATTGCTTGTTCAGCCTGTTGAAACAGATCCGCCTTGGGTGAAGTCAAGCTAATTAGTAACAACCATGGTAACCAATATTTGATCGTCATATAGATATTTTGTTTGCCATCATTACGGAAGCGTAACTACTCGCCCCAACTATAATCTCTCATCAGCCAAAGCGATTTGAATTGTGATAAGAGGATTGTCTCCCTTATTTTTCATCGTCTGCGGGCAACTCGAAATACGCCTGTATACCTTGGCGTCAGATTCGTTACGAGAGCAACTTGAAACCTTCTGTGCCACCTTTGTATTCTCAGTTCCTGTTCGGCACGCTGATCGTGGTTAAGGTGTAAGTGATAGAATGACCAGATTGCACTCAGCAATCAACTGCCTGGTGACGATATGATGAATAGGTGTCCAACTTATAAATTGAAAGAAGAAGCATCAAACAGTTAGGTGATTATCAAATTCTGCCGTTAGAGAGTAATTGCTTGGCTCGTACCTTTCGTGGTCAAGAAAGGATTTAGTATCTATCCAACAACAAAACACTAGTGGTAACAACAATGAGGCTAAGAGTTAGATGAAATTGGACCATTAAACAGCATGTCTAGTTACCAGTAGATTCACAGTGTGCGATTTCCTGGTAATTCTGCGTCCAAGTGCTTCGATAATATGTTGTCATGAACACAGTCGAGCAAACTGCTATCACCTCAATCCTGCCGCCACACTTCCAATGGGTGTTTCCGTTGTACTAAGGGAAGCGTGACACGCTCCTTTAGCCGATGGGATTCATAAGTTCCTAAAATGAGCTCCAGAGCTTTCAGTGCTTGACGCCCACTGGTCGGATGCTCCTCTCCCGTCTCGATGCACCGTATAAATTCCTCAACCACCATCCGATAAACGGAATCCCAACGGCTTGAGTCAAATTTGGCCAATGCCTCCGGTGAGAGTTCAATTGGCTGCCACTCGTTCTCTGTTGGATCAACCGACCAAAGGGCATCTTTTCGATACATCATCGGCCCGGGTGATTCAGGTTGCCTGATGACCAGAGAGCCAGTCGTCCCAATCAACTCGATGCCAAAATATGGAGGAGTTGCCATCCAAAACTCAACCTTTGCTGTCACACCGTTGTCGAGCCCTAAAGATACACTGGCCTTATCACCAGCAATCAGCCCAAAACCATCAGAAGTTTTCTCAATGTCCTCGGCAGTAACATCTCTGCCCTCAATAGTGACATGACCAAAGATCCAATTCGCATCTCCGCCAAAGAAGCGAGTGGTGTCAAAAAGATGGGTGCCGAGGTTGATCAAACAGTGCCCCGCCGGGCGTGGGTCACGGCATATAGCTCTAATTGAGAGCAACTCACCGATAAACCCTTCGTCCAAGAGCTCTTTGGCTCGAATATGATAAGGGTCACAGCGTCGGAGATTATGTATAGCAAACTGGACTCCAGCCCTTTCACAGGCTTTGACCATTTTATCAGCGGCTTCCAGAGACACAGCAATCGGTTTTTCTCCCAGCACATGGATGCGGCGTTTAGCCGCCGCCAGGGTCATCTTATACCGTTGGCTCGGATCAGAATCGATCTCGAAAATGTCCAGATTTTCGCTGTCTAACATCTCCTCATAGCTCTGATAAAATGTGGAGACACCATAGGCTTGAAACGGCTTTTTTTCTACCTCGGTCTGAGCGACAGCAGCAACCAGTTCGATGTTTGGTACTGCATTCAAAGAATATAAATGGGAATTAATGTGAGCAGATCCAGCTATTCCGGTTCGATACTTTTTCATAAGGTGCTCCGGTTCAATTTCGTTAGTCCGATCTCGACGCGAAAATTGACTTATACCCATTCAGTATTAAAATATTCCGATAACGGGTCTTAGTAGAACAAGCAACCCTGTTTTCGCTGAGATGGCCAGTTCTGCTATTGATCTTTCAGTTGGTAACACCCTTAGGTGATTGGAGCATTGGACAACCTATTTTCTTGGAAGAGGTAAGTGAATCTTGGTGCTATCTTGCGATTGGGAGATCAATGCGCCTAACATGATCTCCAGCGTGTTTCGGGCACGCCGCGCCGGTGAACTACTAGGCGCACCATTCCAGATCATCATAGCGAGTTCCTGAACCGCCGGAATCAAAGTATCACCGAAATAGTCTGCATAGCCGCTAGCCTGTGGTAGCATAGCCTTCTGCGGCGAGCCTTCGGGTCGATCCGTCTTCCAAACCGTACAATGTTTATCGGTTACCCAATAGCGCCCATTTGGACCTAAGAGATCGAACTCAAAGATGGCTGGGGTCATCTTCGCGCTGTTGACTATGCCGCGGATGCCGTTGTCGAACTCGATAATAAGCGTCGAGGCCGGATCAAGCCCCGGATCTTTGCCGCCTTCTCCTTTGTACTCGATTCCATAGTCTTCAAACCCACGTTCATGAGCGGCAATTACCCAGACAGGATCGGCTTCAGCAAAGTAACAGACGGCATCAACCAGATGGGTTCCGTTGCGAAAGAGCATTGATCGACGACCGCCCATGTGAGCGACGATGCGGGTCAGGTTACCGATTTCGCCTTCTCTGACTGCTTGTCGCACGGTTTGATATATTGGCACCCAACTCCGGGTGTGGTCAACTGACATCTTGGTGCCGTTGTGCTCAATTGCTTCGATCATCCGATCGGCATCCTTCAGGTTAGTTGTCAAAGGCTTCTCACAGAAAATGCCTTTGATCCCAGCGTTGGAGGCGTCACAGACAGGGTTGGCGTGGTAATCGTCCGGCGTGGCAACGCTGACCACGTCCAGCTCTTCCTCTGCTAGCATTGCATGGTAGTCAGTGTACTCACGGACGCTGCCTCGCTCAAGTTGGGAGCGTTCAAAGAATGCGTCGATCACCTCGGATTTCAGATCACAGATAGCTACCAGTTCAAATTCGGGAGCGTGGGTATAGGCGTAGCCGTGTGAAGCCCCCAATCCGCATCCGATGACGGCGGCACGTAATTTTTGGTTTGTCATGTTGCCCACTCCAAATTTTCGCCCCATTTAGGATTAGTTGTGGTTATTTACTGCAGAATTAGAGATGTCACCAAATCTTGAGTCATTTGCCATTATACGCTAATGCTAACAATAGGTCAACGGGACAAGATTGGGCAGGCCATTCTGACCGTTCTATGGTCTGAGGATCAGTGATTCGGTTGGAGCTGCTAATATCCCAACCATCTACAGGGGGCTTCATGGAGATAAATAACCAAAAATTCGACCTATTGATAGTATCGCTGGTAAAGTTGCTATAGGTTAACCGACTGCTCGACGAATGGAGGTCAGGTGAAACTGCCAAAACCAAGGCCTCTGGCTTATGTTGGCAGAGACCAGACAGCGTAAGTGGGTTTTGCCCCTTAATATCCGATAATTGGAAACCGGGAGCCGTTTCACCGACTTTAGGAGTTGATGTCTGGTGTTGCTTTCGCCATGCCAAAGCCTGTACTTTATTTTGGATGGTTGGGTTGATAGATTGATTGTAACCCATACATCTATTCTCCTTACTATGAGATATATATGGCTTGCTTCCTTTTGGGGCTAGCAAGCGTCAAGACAAGAATAAAATACCTTGGGTGAAAATCAAGCTTCAGTCGGTTGGCCGCTGTCTTCAGTAATCGTTCCATTAGTCGTACAAAATCATTCGTCGCCAGCTTAGAAACTTTCTACCAGTGCCGAACCAATGTAAAATTCCGATCTGTTGGAAGTGGTGATAATCGATGATGGTAGCTTCGAGTTAAAGGTCGTGATCCAAACCGTACTTACCACTGGTACCTGGATTTACAAGTAGATATCTAGGTGATCAAAAGATTGGTTGGCCCCCCTCAGTTAACCCAGACCAGCGAAAGAAATTCCGACGACCGCCAGCATCAAGTCGTTTGGCAGTCTCCACTTCATCCGCATCATCAATCTCAGCGATATAAACGGTGAGATGGCGAAGAGGATCTTGCTGAATCAGGGTTTCGGCTTTCTCCACAAGCATCAAAATTTGTACCTCGGCTACCCCATCTTTCCTCAAATCGGCTATAAAACAGGCCTTTTCACTGTCTCCAGTTCCATTCCAGTTGGTATCAGACCACATCGCCCAAATTTTTCGACTTGCTTCTTGTATTAATGTTTGCCATTCTTGTGGATTTTCACCATCTGTTAGTTGTCGTAGGAGTGACCGCCATCGATGATGATTCTCCTCCACAAATTTGAGCCAATCGTACAATAGCCCGTTAGGTATCTTTTCCCAGAGATATGTAAAATCGCGGTATCTTTTCATGTTATTTAGTGTTTTGACGGTAGGCAATCAAACTCGCATATGGATGCCGAATCATCATGTCAATTCTTATCCTTGATCAATAGAGGGCCCTTGCTATACTCCTTGATTGGCAGGTTGCCATGGTTATCATAATAGTATTTGTTAATACCGCAACCGGATGAGGTTATGTGCTTAATTCCCAAGGAACTGGTAGATCAACACATCTGCGGTGAATACTTTTGGATACCCGATTAGTTTTCCAAAGGAACGCTTCGACCTAGATGTCATTGATACATCAAGCCAATATTCAATAACCTGTGCCTGTACTGTTTCTACGGGAAATACGGCGAGATTTTTCTTTAGTGTCTGCAGGCTATTAGATCCTTTCTGATCTTTTTCTTACCTCTAAATTCTTCTGCCCATTTTGACCACATTGCCCCGTGTATATTCCGCTAAGCCCGTTACTTCGACCTCACCTTGGCCGTTAACTACCCGCCATTTAATCCTTCAAGTAGATAGTAACTAAACCCTACCTGCTTCAGAACCACCATCTTCCGTGTTGCATGGTAATCTCCAGCGTGTATCTGATAAAAGTAAGTTCCCGAAGATACAAGCTCTCCATTTTCAGTTTTCCCATCCCAATAAATCGCTTTCTCTGTCTGGCTGTAACTGCCGGCTGTTAGATGGCCCAACTGCATTTTCCTGACGGCTCTTCCCGCCACATCATAAATGGTAATGGTTACATCAGCATCTTGACTCAGTTGGAAAGGTATCCAGGTTTCTGGATTGAAAGGGTTAGGATAGTTGGCTAAGAATTGAGTTTGGGTGAGTAATCTTTCTGGAAGGATTGCCTTCAGCACATTAAGCGACTACCTCCTCGGCTAGCAAACGATTAGGCTTAGCTGCTAATTGGTCAATGGCCATGGCAGTATAGTGCTTCTGATCTGTGCTGAGTTCTATCTGAACGTTAATTATGAATAAGCAGAAGTATTACATTAGCAGATTAACCCCCGGATATTTTTATCAATTGTTGCCTTTTTGGGTCGCCAAGCATCGGCCCACAATACAGCCAAAGTGTTTATCATCAAACCCCAACTACTTCGATGACCTGAATGCTCAACCGGGCAAATATTTTTAA
>Ga0066832_10000164_pt1 | contig 18644 bp, 9 predicted proteins | sample ETNtaG_35_FD_66731 | JGI IMG/M metagenome (GOLD analysis project Ga0066832, IMG submission 66731) | Marine microbial and viral communities from oxygen minimum zone, Eastern Pacific Ocean - ETNP201306PF51B | ecosystem: Environmental > Aquatic > Marine > Oceanic | place: Pacific Ocean: Eastern...
CTACCCAAAGAGATTTACATATTCTCAAAATACAGGAGAAAGGAAGAGATGCCTGGCAGGCGATTTCAGGGTATAACAAACGAAATCTTATAGAAAATACAATGTATAGATATAAAACAATATTTGGAGGTAAATTAAAAGCAAGAAAAACTGAAAATCAGGAGGTAGAATTTAAAATTAACTGTAACCTTTTAAACAAAATGAATTCTCTTGGTATGCCAGATGCATATAAAGTGAAACGTACATAATAATGCCTGGAATCGAGAGCAGAAATATTCATTCAACAAAGCCTCACAGCTCTACAAATTACCCAAATTAAAATTGATTACCCAGCAAATTAATTGAGTTTTAAAAGTTTAAACGCTTAGATATACAGACCCATTTTTTATTATTATGCTCAACAAAGCCTTTAAAAATTATACGCTACTGCGTAAGGTCAGTCCCTAAGTAGTTATGGGCTCTGCTAATTTTTTGTGGGTATTCAAATACCTAAGATATAAAAGAATGCTTGAAACACTTAGCCCAAGCACTAGTCCTCCCCATACTCCATACTCATCTAATTTCAATATAAAAGCCAGGGTATATGATCCGCCAACACCGAATAGCCAATATGAAGTTAAGCAAAATATCATCGGAATAAATGTGTCCTTCATACCTCTTAATGCTCCATTTAAAATTGTTTGAAAAGAATCTAACAACAAAACAACTGCACCAAAATAAAACAAAATCGTTGCAACAGATAATACTTCATAAAAATTAGCATCATTTGAACTTATGAATATATTTACTATAAATTCTGGAAAAAAGAAGAAAAAAATACAGGAAACAGCACAAATAATAAAACCACAAAATAAATTAATATATACTGATAAATTAGCATTCCTGAATTTTTTTAAACCAACATTTTTGCTGACTCTAATTGCAGTTGTAATGCTAATAGCTAAAGGAAATCTACAGAATATTGTTGTACTCATTAAAACAATTTGATGAGCTGCCAAAACAACTACCCCAAAATACCCCATCATTATTGCTGAAATAGATAACATCCCCAATTCTAAGACAAAAGTAAACCCTGCAGGACATCCAATAGTTAGTATTTCTTTGAAATATTTTAATGTAAGATAATCTTTTGTGGAAGTAATCCTTAGATATCTGCCAATATCCTTATGGTACAATAGATAAATATACATGCCTATAAAAGTTAGCCATTGAACAATAGCTGTACTAAAACCGATTCCGGCAATACCTAAAGCCGGAAAACCTAGTTTACCAAATGCAAAAATATAATTTAAAATAGCAACAACAGGTATTCCAAGCAATGAAAAAGCAGTAATAACTTTTGGGTGATTCAACGCAGCAGAAAATTCCTGTAATATAAAAAAGCCTAAAAGAGCAGGTAAACCCCAAACTATTGAATGGAGATACTCTTTAGTTTTATATACAACTCCAGGATTTTGTTTTATTAAGAGAAGAAATTGTGGTGTATACCATAAAATAAATATAAAAATAATACTAAATATAAAGGCTAAATATATACCATTATATGTTATTTTTCCAATATTTGAATCTTTTTTTTCCCCAGCGGATCTTGCTATCAGAACTCCAACTGCGCTGAGAGCCCCAAAACCAAATGCCATAAATATGGAAAATAAAGAATCTCCAAGTGCACCGGCTGCCAACTCTTTTATCCCAAGCATTCCCATCATTATTGTATTAACAACCCCTATCCCTTTTTGAGATAGTAAAGCAGCAATAAGCGGTAATGATAAAACAGATGACTCCTTTAGTTCTTTTTTATAATACCCGGAAGTAAAGCCAAAATAATAAAAAGACATAATTATATTGTACTCCTTATTTTTATATTCCTATATTGAACATAACGATGATTTCAAAGCCTTTTCTTAAACAATTTATAATCAAAAGACACCTTGATTAGATATGTTTTCTAACAGTGGTGTCTCTTTTATTATTTCTAATGAAAGAGAATACTCTCCTATTAAAGCAAGTCCTAAAAATGTATTATCTTCTTCAAAAAGTAATTTTTTTGAATGTAATGATTGCAAAGAATTATTTAATTCAGGTTCCTCCAAATTTAGCATTGCTTTTAAAATATTTTCCTTCTTCAAAGGGTTCTCATTAAGAAGCTTAAGAATTCCGGCTTCGTTTGAAGTAAGTTTATGATTTATACATTTATTTGTCCTTGTATCAAAAACTAAGTATTTGCCGTCTTGCTCTGTCATATAAAGTTGTGGTAAATTCTTTTTTTCAATACTCCAATAGGCTTTCCAGTCACTTACTCTTTTCTGAAGCTTTTCTCCCCAGTTAAAAATACCATCCCAATACTCTGTCGAAGGATTATAGTTTGAAAATGAATAAGCAATATCATTTATAGTTTCTTCAGGAAAAGGGTAAGCAAAATAATATGAATCAAAAGGACGAAGTACCAAATTGTATGTCTCCTGATTAATAAAATAGTCACTGTTTCTATCAAATCTTATTGGAAAAATATCCTGAGGAGGGTAAAGGTGAGCTAGTAAAGGGAGATCATTAAAAAGTTTTTCTAAAGAAGATTCCAATTCACCTGGAGTTCCTATTAATAAATTCCATTCTAAACCAATATTTGCTAAAAGACATTTTTTTAAAAAGACAATATTGCTGAAGGCAGTTGTTCCTTTATTCATGAGTTTTAATGTTGAACTTGAGAAAGATTCTATTCCCGGCTGAATAAATTTTATATTGGCTGCAGCCATGCTCTGCAATTCCTGTAAACTTAAATTAGCCCTGGTTTCATAAAATATCTCAATATCATTAGGTACATTTAACTCGAAAAATACATCTTTGGGATAATTATGAGGCATGATCATATCACAAGCAAAAAAATTCTTGCATTCTGAAGAAAATTCAAAAAGTTTGCAAAACTGTTTGATTGCTTTCCGGGGTTCCAGCTTTTTATATTTTAAAAATTCTCCCTTATCTATGCCACAAAAAGAACATTGGTATTTTTCTCCCCACCAACATCCACAGGATGTTCTAAAAGTTAATATGGGAGGAAGTTCTTTAATACAAACGCTATTTTTATAAGCTTTAAGAAACCCTGCATAATCCAAATCCATATTAATGTTAAGGTCTAATTCATCTGGTTCCTGAACATGTTTATATCCAGCTTTATTATGTTTATCAAAGGTGAAATTTGGGAAAATTCCATTTATTTTAGAGATGTTTTGTTCTTCTCCCCAAAAAAGACAATTAAGAAATTCTGAAAATGATACTAATGAATTTCCCGAGAAAAAATAATCTATTGAGCTTATCTGTCCAGCCATCGCTTTTACAGCTGGATAGCAGCAGTCTGTACCACCCATAACCGTTGTAATATGAGGGTTGATACTCTTCAGTTTATTAGCAAGGCTATATGATGCTGAATTCTGAAAATAAATTGATGTAAAACCTATTACATCTGCAGAGTCAAGCTTATATTTGTTAATAACAAAATCAAAAAAACTTTCAACATTATTCCTTTTATCCAAAATAAGTTTTTTTATATATTCAGAACGTGAATCACTAGTTGAATAATATCTTTCAAAATAATCTTCATTATTATTCAGCGCATCAGGAAAGGCGAATGGACGAAAAAACCATTCCCCTAAACAATTATTAATAGAATCCAGCGACTCCATTAATAAATAATTATCAACTCCTCCAAAATATTCGACAAAATCAATATTTGGATAAATTATTTCTGTACAAACATTATCTCCAAATTTTTCATCTACTGCTGCTTTCAGTTGCAATAATCCTAAAGAAGGTAAGTTTAATTTAGCAAAAGGCATGTTAACTAGAATAATTTTATGCATATTAATTTCCTTATATTATATCAAATCTGATTGTATTGCATCAGCTATTTCCTCTATTTGCTTACTATCTGAAATTATAGAGTAGTGATCTCCTTCTATATTTTTTATATTTAAATCATCTATTAGATTACTCCAGCCGTTATCTTTTTTATCAAAAGGATTCTTTCCTTTAAGCCTGAATCCATATTTAGCTTTAAATAAAGTTGCTTTCCCATTATATGGTTTTGGAGAATATGCCTTTAATGATTCATATTCAATCCTGCCTAAACTTAAAAGTCTCTTCCCATATTTACCGGATTTTAATAATTCATTATACAAAGCACTGTTATTTATTTTCAGCCCTACTCTATAATCCTTAGCCATTTCACTATTCTTCAAAAAATGACTATCTAACAGATAAAGACTATGTATTTTTATATTTTTTTCAACTAACTGATTCGCTATTTCTAATGCTATGTTGCCGCCAATGCTCCATCCCCCAATAGCGATAGGTTTAGATGAAATAAAAGATAGAATATGTTTGAGATAAAGTTCAGCAAGTCCCGATATTGTTTTTATAGGTTTATCAGTATTATAAAAATTATATGATTCAATTCCGTAAAATGCCTGGTCTTTATTTAAATAAGATGTGAAAGGACAATATAATTCAGCACTTCCCAATCCGGGATGTATAAATATCAACGGAACTGAAGATGCACGATGGTTTATATTAAAATTAATAACTGGCTGATAGTTTAATGCCGAATTTTTATTAATTAGATATTTTTCCTGTTTGTTTATCGTATTATTTTTATAAGTCCAATTTACTAATAAATTTTCTCCAAAATTTTCGTTAATCATAGAAACAAGGCGAACAGCAGACATCGAGTTCCCCCCAATATCAAAATAACTTTTATCATGGTCCGTCATATATCTATCTTTTAGGATAGATATCCAGATTTTTACTAACCTCAATTTAACAACATTATGTGGTAGAATCTCTGTCTGAGAGACAGCTTCTGATAAAAGTTTGATTTCTTTTAAGCTGTCTTTATCAATTTTACCACTAGTATTTATTGGTAGCGTTTCTAAAAACATAAAAAATGCCGGTATCATATATTCAGGTAAAGATATCTTTAGACTGTTTTTTATATCTTTGCTTCTCAGTTTTCTGCCGGTATAAAAAGCCACCATGTATTTATCACCATAGTCATCTGTTTTTACTATAATTGTAGAATTTTGTATACCTGGAATTTTTAGCATACAGTTTTCTATTCCATCAAGTTCTATTCTGTATCCCCTTATTTTAATCTGATTATCATTACGCCCAAGAAACTCTAGATTACCGTCTGGAAGCCATCTCACCAAATCTCCAGTTTTATAAATTCTAAGATTGCGGTTTTTAGCCCTGTCCTCATCTGAAGCAAACGAATTTTCTATAAAGCGTTTTTTTGTTAATTCAGGTCTATTCAGATAGCCTCTTGCTAGTCCATCTCCACCTATATATAACTCGCCCGGCATTCCAATCGGGACTGGATGGAAAGCTGTATCTAATACGTATAATGTATTACCTGATAGCGCCTTGCCGATTGGAACACAGTTTTGTACGATTTTTTCTTTTAGATCACAATAGCAAGCAAATGTTGTTGCTTCAGTTGGTCCATAGACATGAACTAATCTTGTCTTATTATTTTTAGATAAAAAATTTTGTATATTAGCCAGGTTACATGCCTCACCACCAAACAAAATATCATCAAGTATAAAGAGTGGATTGTTGTTCGCAGATAGAGTTAACTGATTGAATAATGCAGTAGTAATAAATGCCTTTTTAACTTTTTTATCAGTAAATTCGTTTTTTATTTTTTTTTCTGAAAGCACAGATTCTTTTGTGAATAAAACACATGAAGCCCCATTTAATAATGGTCCCCAAATTTCAAATGTTACTGCATCGAATGCAATACTGGCAAGACAAGCTATCGTGTCAGTTTTTAAAATATCTATATAATTACTATTTTTAACTAAATTATTTATTGAAAAATGTTCAATCATTACACCTTTTGGTTTTCCTGTAGAACCCGACGTATATATGACATATGCAAGATCTGTTGATTTATTTATATGTTCAGGGTTTGATTTTGGTTCTTTTCCAATTACAGTCCAATATTTGTCTATGGCTACTGGAAGAGTATCTGTCTCCATTAAAAATACTAAGTTCTCTGTACGTCCTGAAGAAGTAAGCACCATTTTACATCCACAGTCATTTATCTTGAATTTCAATCTCTCTTCAGGATCTGCTGTGTCAAATGGAACATAGGCGGCTCCTGATTTAAGTATTCCAAGGATACCAACTATTATATCGAGAGAGCGGTCTATATAAAGTCCTATCATAGTATCTTTTTTAACCTCTTCATCCCAATGATTCCTGTACTCTTTCCGTATAGTATGTGCAAGTTGATTAGCTCGTTCATTAAGTTCTCGATAAGTTAGTTTTTTATCTTCAAAGACAACAGCTACATTATCAGGTGTTTTTTCAACCTGTTCTTCAAACAACTGATGTACAGTTTTATCTTTAGGATAAGGCGCTCCTGTATCATTAAATTCAATTAGAATTTTTTGAAGTTCTTCATCAGAAATTATAGATTGTTCGGCAATTGATCTTTCCGGATTATTTACCGAATTTTCAATATACACACTGAAATATTGAAGAATTCTATCTATAGTATCGGGATCAAATAATTCAGAACTGAAATTACATTCCAAAGTTAATCTACCGTTCCATTCAATGAAATTTAAAAATAAATCCTTGTCTACATAAGAAACCGGAATTGAAAACCATTCTGTTTTCAGGTCGGTAAATGTTATGGTATCTGGAATTTTATCCATATTAAAAAGTATTGGTGTAAATGGAAATTTATTTATATCAGTTTGAACTCTTTCACATAATTCCGCAAATGAATAGTCCTCATATTCCAAACTCTGAAAGAAGTTAGTTGTAACTTCCTCAAAATATTTAATAGTAGAATAGTCTGGATCAATATGTATTCCTAGGGGCAGAACGCTGACATAATGCCCCATCAATCTTTCTGTCTCATTTGAATACCTGCCCGAAGTCGCAGTTCCAATGAAGAATTCTTCAGAATTGGAAATTTTATAAAGAAAAGAAGAAAAGAGAGAAAGCAGCAAAGCATACAAAGTAGAGTTATTTTTGATAGCAAATTCATGGAGTTTATCCACAAGCTCCTGATTAAAATCAAGCTGTCTGCTACAGCCTCTGTGTATTCGTTTCTCCGGTCGACTGTAATCATAGGGCAAATTACAGGCTGAAACACCTCCTGATAACTTCTCAGTCCAGTATTTTAAATTTGATTCCCGATTACTGTCATCTTTATCTTCAATATAGACATTTACAGGTTCCTTCAGTTGAGGAGTTCTTATTTCACATCCAGCTGAATATAGTTCAGCAAGTTCTTCGATTATTATTCCCAATGTAATTCCATCAACAAAAATATGGTGAGATTTCAAAACAAGAATATGAGATTTTTCTGATATCTTTAAAACAGCTGCTTCAAAAGGCGGAATATTTATTATATTAAAGGCTCTACTGTTAAAGTCTTTAAGCCATTTGCCAACAGCTTTTTTATGAGTGGATTTTCTTTTCTTAGAAAAATCAACAACAGGAAGTTCAAAGTTAAATTCAGGTAAAACTTTCTGCATAATTTTTGATGGTTCAATTGTACTTCTAAGTATATCATTCCTCTTAATAATTCTCAGAATTGAATTTTTCATTACTGTATAATTGAAATCTCCATCTAACCTGATACCTGCTGAAACATTGTAGGTAACTAAACCTGCTTTTTCATCTTCTTCCATTTGAGCAATCTGCCAAAGCTGCTTCTGTTCTCTTGTTAAATTTCTTAAATCCTCGGGAGGATGATATTCTAAATTTTTAGGTTTTGGAGTATCTTCAGGTAAAAATCCACCTCTCCTTAAGTCTTCCGCACTTTCTTTAGCCGCCTGTATGATTAACTCTATATCATCATCTGTATGGGCAGTTGAAAGAAAGCAATGCCGCCATTCCCATATATATACACCTCTTTCAAGCATATGATAATGAAATAAGTCAAGGTTTCCTTCAAAGTCAAAATGGAATGTGGAAGAAAAATATGTTACATTTATCGGTATTTTATTCTCCTTAAAGTATTCATTGAGGGTATGAGCAAATTTCTTTGTTTTCAAATTTAAATTTTCCTGAAGCGTGGGGCCTTCCCTTTTTAACTGATTTAAAATTGCATTAGCTGTGGCTATGACTGCCGGATACTGACAAAATGTGCCGCCAAAAAAAGTTCGATCAGCTTCAGGAAATGAATTATCTCCGTATTTCCACAAACCTCCACCATCAATACCATCCAGATATTTAGCCTTCCCTGCAACTACACCTATAGGTAGAGTTCCACCCAGAATTTTACCGTAAGTTGCAATATCTGCTTCAATTCCAAAAAAAGCCTGAGCGCCCCCAGGGTGACATCTGAAACCTGTAATCATTTCATCAAAAATCAGAGTAACTCCAAGTTTAGTTGTAAGTTCTCTTAATTCATGTAAAAATTCCACAGGCTGAAGAGTAAGATCGCGACTTTGTACAGGTTCAACAAGAACTGCAGCCAACTCATCTGCATGTTGCTGAATTTTCGACAGCGAATCATTATCACCATAATCTAAAACAAGCATATCTTTTAAAGAACTTTGAGGAATCCCGGGAGTAACAGCAAATAAACTCCCATCTTCGGATTCAATCTGCCCTTCAGCCAAAGTAGTGTCTGAATGACCATGGTAGGAGTTCCTGAACATACCAATTCTTTCTTTTCCAGTAGCTGCTCTCGCAAGCCTTATTGCAGCCATAACTGATTCTGTTCCAGTATTACAAAATGCAACACGTTCCATATTCGTAAATTCACAGATCAGTTCAGCGGTTTCACCTATAAGTTCAGAACGAGGACCTAGCTGCAATCCATTTTTAACATATTCGTTAAGGGTACTCATTATAAAATCCGGTCTATATCCAAATAAGTGTACCCCGAATCCCATAGTAATATCAATATACTCATTGCCGTCTACATCCCATAATCTTGAACCTTCTGTCCTGGATCCAACAACAGGATATAACATTTCTTTTACAGACATTCTAAAGCCCACTGTCGCTTTACTGTCAGCCAATATTTTTCTGTATTTCTGGGTCAACTCTTTTGATTTTTGAGTCTTCTTATTAAAACGCCTGATTAAAGCATCAAGATGGGACTGCTGGCGTTTCTTATATGCTCTCTTTGTACTTTCTGTTTTGGCTGACTGCCAGGATTTTACAGTTTTTCTTGGAGTCTCTTTCCTTGCTTCTTTTACAGGTATATTATCCTCCATAGAATTCAGCATCATGGCTATAGCCTTCTCACCTTCTTCAGGAACAGTCTTAATGAAATCTGTAATTTTTTCCTCCGCTTGTACGACTGTAACTGAAGAAATTGGAACCTGTTCCTGCAATGCTTCTGTCTTACCTTCCTCAACCTGACTGGAGTTTTCTAATGATTTTTCTATAATATTTTCGGTTAAATATTTAATTGTATTCAGACCGCCGAAAGTCATACGAACCGGTATTTTTACTTTATATCTTTTTTCAATCTCTCTTAATACACGGACCATAATTAGTGAATCAGCCCCCATTTCAAGAAAAGGAAGATCAGGACTTAACTGATCCGGATCAACATTTATATAACCTGCTATTATTCCCTGTAGCTCAACTAAAACATTATTATTTTCCATTACCATTCCTTTCCAAATATGTTAACATTTTATTTTATAAAAATCCGGATTTTGCTCATATCCAATATGATTGATTTTGCCAGGCATAAGAGGGTAGCTTGATAAAGTTTCCCTCCGAGACAATATTTTCCCAGTTTAAAGGATAACCGGAAGTATATAGTTTTGCCAAACCTTCAGTTATACAGTCATCTAATTTCTTATTTTTAGCTGCTGAAGGTATGGCAATTCCATCTTTATCTAAATCGTAAAAAATATCTAGGATAAAAAACGAAAGGTGGGATTGGACTCCCATCTCAATAAACATATTATAATCTTGTGAGATTAATTTCGAGACAGCTTCTGAAAAGTTTATTGTTCTACTTAACTGGTCTGCCCAGTAGGAAGGAGTTATTCTTAACGGTGAACCTGTATTATCAAAACTCGTAGGTGTCATCAAAATTTGTTCTGTATTTAAAGTGGGAGTAAAAGAATCCCAAAAATCATTAGTAAGTTTACTCATTTCAGGACAGTATAAAGGATGTTCTGAAGATAAAGCAGTAACATGGTATCCACTCTTTAGCAATACCTTTTCTATTAATTCAATGTCTGTTTTTCCCCCTGCGAGAGACAAGAATGACGATGTATTAATGGCAGAAATATGAACATTATTTTTATTTTCTTTTAGTAAACTGTTTAATTCATCCAAAGTAATCATAACATTCAACATTCTGCCTTCAACATGACATTTTTGTAGCAGACTTGCTCTATGATAAATTAAACTAAAGGCATCCTCGATTGTTAATAAACCAGACAGATACCCTGCTGTAATCTCTCCTTGGCCATGTCCTAATAACTGATCAGGGGAAACTCCTTTTTCCTTCCACTGTTCAACTAGAAATAACTGAAATAGAAAAAATAATGGATCTGAAATAAGATTATTTAATTGAGGTTCATCATAGGTAAATGATTGTAATTCGTTCAACAGGGATATTTTTGATATTTTATAGTAAATATCAGTATATTTTTGAAGTAAACGTACAAAAAAATTCTTTTTTGAAAAAAAACTGTTATCTGATTTAATTAAATTATTCATCCAATTTTTAGATTTGTCCGGAAATAAAAAAACCAGATCAGGTTTTTTCCCACTAAAAACCTCTCCATAAAAAGTAGTTGAATCATCTATATTTTCCATAATCTCTGGCTTTAATTTTTCTAACAAGTCCTTCTTTGTTTTACAAATAATTCCCAACTTACATGCATAATGATTTTTCTTTAAAGATGCAGAATAACATATATCATTCAATTTTAAGTCTGGGGTATTACTAATATAACTATTGTAATTAATTATGTTATCAATTAATGATTTTTTACTGCGTGCGGAGATAAGGAAAAGGTTGATGTTTGAAGATATTGCATCAATAAAATTTTCTTTCCTAATTTTGTTGTTTTTAGTAATAAATTTATCTGCACTTTCAAGGACAACATGAGCGTTTATGCCTCCAAGCCCAATAGAGTTAACTCCGGCTATAGGTTCTTTATCTTCAGGCCATGGAGATAGTTCAGTCTGTACTTTAATATTAAAATTCTCTATACCAATATAAGGATTAGGCTCCTTGAAATGTAAGGAAGGAGGAATTTGCTTCTCTTTTAAAATCAGACAAACCTTTATCAAGGAAGCTATTCCTGAAGCCCACTCTAAGTGCCCTATATTTGTTTTCACAGAACCGATCAAGCAATAATCATCTTTTTTACGTCCATCACTAACAACGCTCCCTAACGCTCTCGCTTCTATTGGATCTCCAAGAACAGTGGCTGTACCATGAGCTTCTATGTAGTTTACTTTATTTGGGTGAATACCTGCATTCATATATGCTTCCCTAAGTACAGCTTCCTGCCCCTGCTGATTAGGAGCAGTAATACCATTACTTTTTCCGCCGTGATTGGTCGCTGTCCCAGAAACAACCGCATATATATAATCATTATCGGCTAAAGCTTTTGATAGAGGTTTTAAAACAACAATCCCGGCGCCTTCTCCTCTGGCATAACCGTCCGCATTTTTATCAAAAGCTTTGCATCTTCCATCAGGAGCGAGAAGTCTTGCATTATTGTAAATACCGGTAATTTTATTTGAAAGAAGCAATGTCACTCCTCCGGCTATAGCCAAAGAAGATTCTCCTGACTGAATACTCCTACATGCCTGATGAATTGCGACTAGTGAAGAAGAACATGCTGTATCAATAACAAGGTTAGGCCCTTTCAAATTAAAAACATAAGAAATTCTATTGGCTCCTAAACATGGTAGTGTACCGCTTATAGAATAAATGTCAGCAACCTTTTGCCTAATTTGCATATGAAAATATTCCTGATAAGGTGCAATTCCAACAAAAACACCAACATTATTATTGGATAATTGGTCTGCCCTAATTCCTGCATCCTCAAATGCTTCCGATGCAACTTCCAGTAAGATTCTATGCTGAGGATCAATTTGTTCAGCATTTTTGGGTGATATACCAAAAAAAAGAGGGTCAAATTGATCAATATTATCTATATATCCTCCTTTATATAACTTAAGCGTCGATGGATCATTTTTGTCGTAATTAAAATCAAATTTAATCCTTTCTTTAGGAAAATCTCTAATAGCACATTTGACATTCTTTAATAAATCCCAATACTCATTAGCATTGTTTGCTCCAGGAAAACGGCATCCTATTCCAATAATTGCAATTTTTTCGTTCTCTCTTTTTTTTGTTTCTACTGTTGACCTACTCTCGAATTCAGAATAATTAGACAAAAACTTGCTTAAATCATTAATGTTGGGATGGTTATAAAAAACTGTCGGAGCCAATTTTACTCTAAGCCAGATACTTAATTCTTCTGAAATTTGAACAGTTTCTGAACCTCTTAATCCTATAGAAAAAAAGGGAGCAAAAATATCTATGGAATTCGGAGCAATATTTTTTTTGCTTGCAATTATGTCTATTATTTTTTTTTGAATATTTCTTAATGATCTTTCAGTCAACCCAGTATTTTTGTTGTCCACAATTTTTCCTCCATAACAAATTTCAAAAATCATACAAAACAAATCTATAATCTTATTAAGATATGTGTATTAGTTAATTAGTAAGAATATTAGGTTGATTTTAGAATTGAACCCCAATTAATTTTTACACCATTTATCCATAGCTTACATAATGCGTTAAATAAAAATACATCATCAGAAAGCATATCATTTGTATTTTTTAGTGCAGAAAGAATAATTCCGTTCGGGTTCTGTTTTTTGAAGTTATGCTGAAAAGTGAATCCGGTTAAAGTTTGCCCAGGTCCAAGCTCTAATAGTACTATATTCTTAACTTCAAGGAGTTTTTTAATTCCCATGGAAAACTGCACAGCACTACATGTATGTAAAAACCAGTTATTAATATCAGCCAGTTGTTTATCAGTAGCCCAATCACCTGTAAGGTTTGATAAAAAAGGAATTTTCATTTTGTTCAATCTTATATTATCAAATAAACGAATAAATTCAGGTTCTATTGCTGACATCATTGAAGAATGAAATGCCCTGGTGGTTGGCAGTCTCAGACACATTATTTCTCTTTTTCCTAATTCTTCTTCAAATTCAATTATATCTTTTTCTGCTCCGGAAACGGTACATGATATAAGACTGTTAACGGCAGCCATAGATAAACTGTTATAATCTTTTAATATAGGTTTTAGCTTATCTTCATCTACTAAAACTGTCAACATCATACCTTGAGGCAATGTTTCTATTAATTGGGCTCTTTTAGTAACCAAAGTTAAAGCATCCTCTAATGATAAAACACCGGAAACACATGCAACAACGTACTCCCCAATACTGTGTCCTATCAAAGCGGCTGGGGTTATGCCCCAGCTTATCAATATTTGTGCAATTGAGTACTCCACTATAAATAGCAATGGATGAAGATATTCGGTTTTAGCAAGCAACTTTTCCTCTTTTCCTGTAAGATCTGAACAGGATTTGTCTAATAAACCCTTTAGATTAAATCCACTTTTTGCTTCATAATCCTTTGAAACGGTATCACGAATAGAGTCAGGAAAAAGTACATCTTTCAAATTCAGGTTTAACAAAGGTTCTAGAAAACTACAGCAATAGTCAAAGTGCTTTTTAAAGTTTTTTCCTTTTTGATAAAGACCTTTAGCCATATTTATATACTGATTTCCTACACCGGTGAGCATAAAAGCTAACGGACGATTCTCTAACGATTTTAAATCTATACTATCTTTACTGATAAAAGGGAAATCTAACTGACCTATAGCGGTATTATAAACTGCAATCCCTCTATTAGAGGATGATTTGTAATTATTTGCTAGCGCTAAGGCCAGGGTTTTAACACATATGCCAGGATTATTTGTTAAACTCTCTTTTAAGGCAGAGAACTTTGCCATAATATTCTGTTCATTTTCAGCAGTTAGCAATAACGGAACCAAAGGATCAGCAAAATAGCCGTTTTCTCCAACTGATGAAGTCATGTCTTTTTTCATAATTAACACCACAATTAATTCAAGGTAAACATTTTTTTCTTTTTTTCTTTTATTAAGTTTTTAAATCAGATAATTAGAAACATGTTAAAAAGCAAATTTCTATACACTTTAAATATTCATTTTACATATGCATAAAACAGCTTATAATATGTTTTTCTTACACTAGAGACCGTAAAGGAGAATATCATGCAATAAAAAAGAATAATAGCGTTACTTTAAAACTAACTTTATATAGTTGGGTAATTTTTGTATTATGGACAGGTCATTCTCAAAAATAATCAAATCTCCATTTTTTTCTTTTTCTTTGAAGTTTGCAAACTTATAGGTCATATACATCATTCTATTCCTGTCTGTAGGTATCAATTCAGCACACAGCCTGACTCCTTGCTTTTTAGCTTCCTGCATAAGATAGTTAATCAGTACATTGCCAACGCCTCTTGCCATCACTCTGCAAGACATTAACAGCAGTTTTATGTACCAGGCATCCTTTTCCGTTTTTATTAGAGTTACACCAATTTTTCCGTATGTTCCGTATTTATCATCTAACCCTGAAATGAGTAATTTATAGTCCGATGACTGTCTGAAAAAATTAAGCTCATCATACGAATAAGTATACCCGGTAGTGTTGAGCTGATGTGTTCTCATTGTAAGTTCTTCGGCTCTCTGAAGATCATCTTCTGTGGCTTCTGATATAGTAAATTCCATATCTAGAGTAGATAAAAACTCATCACCTGGACCTTCAAATTTTTCTTCAAGTTTTTTCCGTTTTATATCACTTTGGTATATTTTTCTTCTCTCTTTTGATTCTGCAGTTATAAAACGGGGTATCATTTCCGGCATATCAGGTATTTCACTTATATCAACAGCATCAATACATAGTACATTAAGGTGAGAATACTTTACTTCTTCCCTTTCAAAAGGCTGATCGTCTACAAAAGCAAAAGTATCTATTCCTATATTTATTAATTCCGCAATCTTTTTTACTGAGGATGCTTTTGAATTCCAGCTTATCTGGGGATAAATGAAATATTTGTCTATTCTGAATTCTTTTAGCTTGGATATTGCCAAATTATATTCATTTTTGCTGGAAATAGAATTTAGAATTCCTCTCTCATCCAATATCTTTATAACTTCAACTACTCTGCTTCTTAGCAAAACATTTTCATCTTCTAGAAGTACACCATCCCATACTGTATTATCAAGATCCCAGACTACACATTTGATCTTTTTTTCTTTTCCACTCATAATCTTGCCATATTTCTGTATGATATTTAAATAAATGTTATTTTTTTGCAGAGCAACAAGGACCTTTGTACTTATCTCTTTATTTTATTTTTAAATCTTTCAGTAAACAGATATTGCTGGTAGCCATGTTGAGAAATAATTATCTGCTGTATTTGATTACTTCCTTCTATGATTTCAGTAATTTTAGCATCTCTAAAATATCTTTGAACAGGATATTCATTACTGCAGCCGTTAGCGCCATGTATTTGAACCGCGTCATTGGATACTCTAAGAGCCATCCTTGATGCATAATATTTTGCCAATGAAGTTTCCATTATCTGTGCAGGATCTCCTGTTTCTTTTAAATAACCGGCATGATAGCATAAGTACTTTGCAGCATTAACCTCAGTAATCATATTGGCTATCAATTCCTGAATTAACTGGTGCTTTCGCAAATAATCTCCAAACTGTTTTCTTGTACTTGTATATTTCAGACAGGCATCAAGACAGGCCTGACCAAGGCCAATACATCCCCATGCAATACAATATCTACCATGATCTAATGCTGTCCCTGCAATGTGTGAAAAACCAAACCCAACTCTACCAATCAAGTTTTTTTTAGGAATTTTACAATTATTTAAGTGCAGTTGTGCCAACATAGCTGACCTAAACCCTAACATCCCTTTTATAGGCTCTATTTCAAGACCGAGAGTATTTTTCTCCAATAAGAATGCTGTGGGTTTACCTTCAACCTGGGCTATAATTAAAAAAAGATCCGCAATTTGCCCACATGAAGTCCATTTTTTTTTACCGTTTAAAATATAACAATCCTCATCAAGAATTGCAGTTGTCTCAATACTCTTTGGATCACTCCCAATATTTGGCTCTGTTAATCCAAAAGCTCCTAATTTTTCTCCCTTTGCTAATTGTGGAAGCCAAAACTTTTGCTGGTCTTGACTACCCCATTTTTGAATAGCCTCTGTTACCATCCCATGAACTGCTAGGAGACTGATAAGAGATAGACTTCCACGACCAAGTTCATGACATAAAAGACCAAAAGTAATTGGTGAAAGATCAATTCCTCCATATTCTTTAGCCAAGACAGCACCTAAATATCCTTTTTCTGCTAACTTATCAATAATTTTCTTTGGAAATAGTTCATCTTCATCTGATTTATCTGCATATGGGATAATATATTTTTCGCTAAAAGCTTTAAACTCTTGTTGTTTTTGTTTTTGCTTTTTATTTAACTCAAAATTCATAATAACCTCACATTGTAAATGTTTTAAATGTTTTTTTTCTTAAAAACAAAATCAGTTATCGCATTAATAGTCTGAAAGTTGTTCAAATCTAAGTCTTCATTTTTGACTTTAATCTCAAGTTCTTTTTCAATAAATAAAACAAGCTGCATAGCAAATAGTGAGTTTACTAGACCAGAAGAAAAAAGTTCTTCATTATCGTCAAGCTCTATCCCCCCAATAAACTTAGAAAAAAAATCTTTGATCTTAATTTTTATTTTATCTTTTTTCATAATATAGTTCGTAATTTAATTTTAAATAAGTATTGATAGCAAATCTTTTTCATTGTATAATATTACATGAAATGTTTGATTTAATCCATAACGATTATACAAAAATATTTATTTTAATTATAAGGAAGGAGCATTTTATTATGGAAATTAAATCTGTTGGTGTGATCGGTGCAGGAGTGATGGGTACGGGAGTTGCTCAAAACTTTTCTCAAGCTGGATTTAAAGTAATACTCTTAGATATTAATGCAGATATATTGATTAGAGCTGAGGGAAAAATTAATCGTGATCTCAGGTTATATCAAATGTTCCACAGGGATATAAAAATAGACTCAAGTGAAGTACTTGAAAGGATATGTTTCACAAAGGATTACAATCTTTTAAAAGATGTGGACTTTGTAGTGGAAAATGTTTTTGAAAATTTGACTGTAAAGGAAACGGCATACGAAAAGCTCAATACAATATGTTCAAATGATTGTATTATTGCAGCTAATACTTCATGTATTCCAATTACAAGAATAGCCGCTTTAACTGATCACCCCGATAAAGTAATTGGAATTCACTTCATGAACCCTGTCCCCATGAAAAAAACAGTTGAAGTAATACGCGGATACCACACAACAGACAAAACAGTTGAAATTACGGAGAAATTACTTAAGAGAATCGGTAAGGATAGTATTATTGTTAATGACCTTCCAGGTTTTGTTTCCAACAGACTTTCTCATTTATTTATGAATGAAGCTGCCTTTGTAGTTCAGGACGGTGTTGCAACACCTAGACAGGTCGATGAAATTTTTAAAAAATGTTATGAACATAAAATGGGTCCTCTGGCAACAGCTGATCTTATAGGGTTAGATACAGTTGTTAACTCACTGGATATATTGTTTGATAATTATAAAGACCCAAAATTTAAATGTTGTCCTTTATTAAGAAAAATGGTTCATGCTGGGCTTCTAGGCAGAAAAACTAAAGAGGGCTTTTTTAAATATTATAAAGGCATGGATGAATAATCTGAAAGACGGCAGACGATGAAGGTGTAACTCTTCATCAACTCATTGCTAGTTTTATAAAAAATCACATTTCTTTGGCTTTGTTGAATGAATATTTCTTACAGTATTTCTTGTACTTTATAATTTTAAAAAAGTGACCAGTTGGGTTATTTTATGGGTTCACATATATCGTAAAATTCTCAAAATAGAAAATCGTACAATGCCCAAAAAACGAAAAGGTAAGAAAGTGTAAGGGGCAACTAGCAGCAATCCTCGACCGATTCCCAAATATTACCTCCATTCGAAAGTTTCTAGTAAATTTTTAATTTCTTCATTAAATCGTGTTATGATATTTTTATAAATTTGCAATTTTATGCTTATATAATTTTATTTTTTGTGGAAGAAACTCATATGTTTTATAATGTATACAGTTTTCTCCTGTGCGCTTTTAATAACGTTTTTTAAGAAATATATAAGATTCTCTAAGTCATTAGAGCTGGAGGACCTTTAGCAGGAACCCAGAGATCTTCTTCCATATTAATAATTCGAGTTAGGAGTTCTTCCCAGGATTGATTTATGAAGAAATTAAAAACAGCTCTCGCATTTTCCCAAAAAGCATAAAGCCAGCAATCCTCGATGGATTTTTAGTTTAGACTTTTCGCACAGTTTTGTTTTTAATATTTGAGTGTAATACTTGTTTTTTCGATGATTTTATTATACTTTTTAATTAAATATACAAATTTAATTTTTCGTAAAGAATTTCTG
>Ga0066832_10000169_pt1 | contig 18456 bp, 19 predicted proteins | sample ETNtaG_35_FD_66731 | JGI IMG/M metagenome (GOLD analysis project Ga0066832, IMG submission 66731) | Marine microbial and viral communities from oxygen minimum zone, Eastern Pacific Ocean - ETNP201306PF51B | ecosystem: Environmental > Aquatic > Marine > Oceanic | place: Pacific Ocean: Eastern...
GCCTTGTCATCAAATAATCCAATTTTTATATCTCCAGCACTGGTTTTCATTAGAACAGTTGTCATACTATCTCTCTGCAATAAAGAAAGGTCTCCAAAAGCCTTGACCCTATCTTTTAACAACACCTCTTTTTGCGAATTTAGTGGAAGACCCCGTAAACACAGCTGAATTCTGGGAAGCTTGTTATGAAACAGAGATGGATAATTGGGACTTAGGAGGCCCTACTCCGGTATTTGAGAGGATTGCTTCCGAAATCCCGAAGGGCCGTATTTGTGTAATTGGTTGTGGTAGGGGATATGATGCCGTAACTTTCGCTAAAGCTGGTTTTGAAGTAACTGCTATTGATTTTGCTCAAACTGCAGTTCTGTCTTCAAGAGAAAACGCTAGAAAGGAGGAGGTTGAGATGACAGTCCTTCGAGAGGATTTCTTTGACTTGCCTGATGAATTGCACGACCAATTCGATTACGTTCTGGAGTACACCTGTTTCTGTGCGATAAGTCCTGAACGCAGATTCGAGTATGATCGGGTGATTTGGCAATTACTGAAACCTAAGGGTAAACTCTTGGGATTGTTCTTCCCGTTGGACAAGGATGTCGATGAAGGAGGTCCTCCATGGGGAGTCAACATTTCTGAATTACATGCACTATTCGGTCTACATTGGAATTTGGAATCTGAAGAAATGCCTAAAGAATCCATAGAGCCACGTGCAGACCGTGAAGTTATGATGATCTGGAAAAAGAAATGAAGGATTTACCAAGGCTCACTGATGAAGATTTTGATGAACAGAGACTTGTGAATCACTCCGGCCAGTCTGTTATAATTTTCTCTGCAGATTGGTGCCCCTACTGCGTTTCGTTTTTTAATAATTGGGGAGAATATAGTCGTGTTTCTTCAGCAATGATTGCAGATCTCACAAGTGTTGATTCTATATTATGGGAAGGTTTTGACCTCAATGTAGTCCCCTCAATGGCGATTTTCAAGGATGGTATTCTGCAAAAACGCTGGGATGGAATTCTGGGTCGTGGTCTCAGCATTGATCAAATCGAAGATGTGAACTCATACTTCTCTGAGCCTTGATTTGAAGATAGCTACAACGGTTACAATTAAGATTGAAATTGGCGCATTGGCATAGTTCAGCTCTTTGATTTTGTCAATTATGTCCTTTTCTTCTGTTTCATTTGTCTGATTTGTTCCAGTTTCAGGATAATCTATTGTTCCAGAGGGTTTATAATCCAAAGATTGCACAATCCAGAACTCGTCAGACACTATTCCATCAGAATTCCTTATGAATTCATAGTGTAAAGTTCCACTTTTCGTGACTTCGAATTGGGTGTAACCATATGATAATTCTCGATAAGCTGACCACTCTGGTTGCGGCTCCTCAAAGCCATCATATATTGATCTGCCTGCCATCCCTGCCACTATGTGGATTGGTGCTTCTGGAAGATAGTAGGGGTCATCATAACTTCCGGTGTTATTGGCGTAAACATGTTCCTCAAAAACAGGATGTGTCCTTTCGTAATGATGGTCGTGGCCCCAGATTGCCAAGTCGACATTGTAATCGAAAAGCAGGCTTTCCATCGCATCTCTGAATTCAATCTCGCTTCCGTGTCCATCACCTTCTCCGTTTGAGCTATACATGGGACGATGTGCAAAGACAATTACCCAAGGTACATTTTCCCGATTCCCATCTGCATCTTCCAAATCATTCTCTAGCCAGGTGTATTGTGAACTTCCAGGATCATAGTCGTGTTCGCTTGATATCGAAACAAAGTGAATATATTCAAAATCAAAGCTGTACCAGAAACTGTTGCTTCCAGGACTGTAAAATCGGCTTTCGTATGCATCAAACCCGTATGGTTCGGCGTCTTCTTCATGATTACCAGGTGCATACATATGAGGTGTCTTTGAGGCAAACATTTCAATTTGGTTCTGATATTCATCCCATACACTTTGATCTCCGATTCCATTTCCGGACCCGGCCCCGTTGGCATAGGATATGTCTCCCGGATGTATGACTAGATCCAAATCGACTGGGGCCATGTTGCTAGTTGTTTCCTGGGCATTACTCGAGGTCCCATGGTCAGCTATCGCCCCAATCTGAATACTTTCCGGGTTTTCTTCCAGAGTTCTGAAAGAAAAGACATCACTCCATTCCCCACTTCCCCCCACTCGATAATAGTATGTAGCGTTGGAAGTCAATCCAGACAAGATAGTAGTGTGTGTACAGGTTGTCCATAGATACATGTCATCATCTCCTTCTTCTGAGAAATTCAGGCTATCCTGATTAGTACCATATTCTACAGTATTGTCAGAATTACAGAAAGCAGTTGTATCTTCTTCAGTTCCCCATTGCACTACCATTTCTCCAGGGATTCCATTCATGGCAAGATGCACTTGTTCAGGTTCCGCAGATTCAACATTCGTGGAAATAACCAAGGTGCCAAGTACAAAAATGAGAAGTAAGGTAATGCACCTCATTATTTTACTTAATTATACACTATAATATAATGATTTACGGTTAGTCGTGCCTATAGGCAAAATAAATCTGCTTCGCCTCATTGTCATACTGCCATGAGTCTATTTTCAAATTATTTTCTTTACAAATCTCTTTAAAATCATGATTGAAGCAAAATTTAGAATCATCTGGTTTCACATCGATAGAATCGTAAGGGATAGTTGGATTATGCCATGACACAATCGCTACTTTTGTAGCAACTCTAGCTAATTCACACATAATGTTTACAATGTCTTTTGGGGGCTGATGCAATAGAACAGAGATGCTTACAGCCACATCGAATTCGTTATTGTTAAAGGAAAATTCTGTCAAGATGGCTTTGTCAATGATCAGATCCAGTTCAATTTTCTTTTGTCTTGCAGTTTCTAACAGCCTTTCTTTATATTTTGAAGAAACGTCATAACCAGTAACCTTGTTATTTTCACTATAAGCTGACAAGATTCTTCCAACACCAGGCCCATAATCTAATATTTTATCATTCAGACGTATATTCTCCTTTACAAAAGAGATATGTTTCAGTGTATTCCGCTCATTGGGATTCTTGCTATTCGGATTATCTCTCTTATTCCAGTATTCAATTACATCATAAGAGGTCATATTCTTTCGCTAATTGAGTACATATATAATGATTCCGAGGACCTTGTAAAACTTTATATCAAAAATGAAGTGTTTTAGATGAGTGAAGAACCAGTAGATATTTAATGTAGCTACATTGGGAGATTAGATGGCGTTTAGGGTAATAGATTCTGAAACAGGTAAAATAATAATGGATGCTGGGGATATTACGTCATTGATTGCAACGATAGAGGAACTGGGCGACCGATATGAAGTCAAGCAGTTAGATATTCACTGAGGGGTCCGGCTGATTCAGTTTTTATAGTAAAACTCTTCGTTCTTCCTTTACGGTATTCAGAACCAGAGAGGTGCTGGTTCTCTCAATGTTCTTTTGTGATAAGGCAGTTTTGATAAACGAGTCCATTTCTTCTCTGTCACGAAACCGAGCCAGAACCAGAGAATCCCATTCTCCAGTCACGTCATAGACTCCGAAGACCCTAGGATGCTTTGCTATGGTGGCCTGTAAATCCATTATCTTACCTTTAGTTATTCTGAGATCTATTATTGCGGTCAAAGTGAACCCAATTTTTTCAGGATCTATATCTGCAAAATAACCGCGTATAATTTTCTCATTTTCCAAGTTCTTGATATGATTGCTCACGGTGCCTAGCGCAACGCCTGTCGACGCTGCAAGCTCTCGCTGCGAGGCTTTACCATTTTGGTTCAAGCAACGCAAAAGTTCAGAATCCTTGTCACTAACTGCCATTATTTGAACATTTGTTCATCCTATATATAAATTACTATGTAATAAATCAATTATTTTCTGAAAATTGGGCTTTAGAATCAGAAAAGGGGTATTTTTTATATAGTCTGTCTCAATGGAAACTGGATTATTATGGAAAAAACATCAAAACTAGAATATATTTGGTTAGATGGCTACAAGCCGACTCAGAGTCTAAGAAGTAAGACGTTGATTAGGAAAGATTTTTCAGGTAAATTGAAAGATTGTCCGATGTGGGCATTTGATGGTAGTTCGACACAACAGGCCGAAGGGAATGCTTCTGATTGTCTACTCAAGCCAGTCGCAGTGTATCCTGATCCGGATAGGGTCAATGGTTTCCTGGTGATGAATGAAGTCTACAATGCAGACGGAACTCCTCATGAATCCAATGGAAGAGCTACAATTGATGATGATGATAATGATTTCTGGTTTGGTTTTGAACAAGAATATTTCTTGTGGGATCCAGAAACCAACCTTCCTCTAGGCTTTCCCAAAGATCAAACTCCACAAGGCCAATTTTACTGTTCTGTAGGTGGAGAGAATACTTTTGGGCGAGAAATAATTGAAGATCATCTCAATCAGTGTCTGGACGCAGGGCTGAATGTTGAAGGTATTAATGCTGAGGTGGCAGCAGGCCAGTGGGAATACCAACTATTCTCGAAGGGTGCCAAGAATGCCGGTGATGAGATGTGGATATCTAGATATTTAGCTGAGAGAAATGCAGAGAAATATGGAATTGCCATAGAGTGGCATCCAAAGCCGTTAGGTCCTACAGACTGGAATGGTTCGGGTATGCATGCAAATTTCTCAGACAATACTTTGAGAACATGTGGAGATGAAAAAACATTCAACAAGGTTTGTGAGGCTTTTGGTCAAAATATAGAGAAACATATTTCGGTCTATGGAGCAGATAATGATAAGCGATTGACAGGAGCTCATGAAACTCAGGCCATAGACCAGTTTTCGTATGCAATGTATGATCGAGGCGCATCAATACGGATACCCGTAGGAACCGTTGATGCTGGTTGGAAGGGGAGGCTCGAGGACAGAAGACCAGCTTCTAATGGGGACCCATACAAAATCGCATCTGTAATCATAACCACAACTAAATCAGCTTACTGACAAATTTGATAGTGGTGGCCCCGCCCGGATTTGAACCGGAGTCTATGGCTCCCAAAGCTACAAGGATACCAAACTACCCCACAGGGCCACTAAGATTTCACTGAGGGGGTTGGTTTAAGACCTATTTGGTCAATTCAAAATGTGGTCTTATCTTGGTATCACCCACACCTTCAACATGATAGGGTCTGTCATCAACCCTAGTAAAACCTGTCTTTTCTATTAATCTAAAAACAGTTTTATTCTCTTTGTGTGTTGCAGCCCACAAATTATCCAATTTTAATTCCTTAAATCCAAATTGCTTTATTCTTTCTATTGCTTCTGTAGCAAAGTTTTGGTTCCAATATGGTCTTCCAATCCAGCATCCGATTTCTCCTTTGGTAGTAATGTTAATGCCTCCGACTAGAGAATTATCTTTCTTAACAATGGCATATACATAATCATTTTCTGGTTTGTTATTAATCCACCAATCAGCATGTTTTTCGGTATATGGAAAGGGTATCCTTTCGGTCCACTTACTGACTTCTTTATCATTCAATAACTTTATCAGAGATTCTTTGTCATCTTTTGTGTATTGACGAAGAATAAGTCTTCTACTATGAAGTTCCATCAATCGTCTTCGTCAACTATCTCGGCGTCTTGAACTTCAGGTTTTGAAAGATCGATTATTGCTTCTGCGTCGTCTTTCTCAGGCTTGCTATAAACAACGTCAGTGTCCAAAACAGCTTCAACCTCAACAACTTCTTCAACAGGTTCAGCAGTAACGGCTTCGGCCTCAACAACTTCTTCGACAGGTTCAGCAATAACGGCTTCGGTCTCAACTGCTATAGCCTCAGCTTCTACAACCTCATTCTCGCCACCATCGTCATTCATTTCATCATCATCTTCTCCTTCAGTTGAATCATCGCTTACAATTTCAATGAAGGTTGACAACAAGGTCTTACTCGTGCCATCCTCAAAGTCTATATCTAATCTGTAGTTTTCACCTTTGGGTTTACTGTCTTTAACTTCCCCAACACCAAATATCGTATGTGAAACCTTGGTACCTGGTTCATAGTCACCATGATCTACTGGTTCTTCAACCACAGCTTCGGCCATTACAGTCTCCAATACTTCAGTTTCAGGTTCTTCTTCTGAATCCTCAGGTTTATCTTCCTCGGTTTCGGTTTCTTCTTCGGACGGCCTTTGATAAGCTTCGGCATCCTCCTGAGTTTCCTCTATTTTCTCATCAGGGACACCCTCAGAAACGTCCTTCAAAGTTAAAAATGTACCCAAGATTGTTCTCTGTCCTTCTTCAAATTCAACTTTTATTGACCAATGTTTTCCAATCTCTGTCACATTAGTGACAGTTCCATCACCATAAACACCGTGAAGAACCTCATCTCCAATGATAAAAGGTTCATCTCCTCTATCGATTTCCTCATCTTCAGATTTTTCAGTAGCTTCGATAGCTTCTTCCTTTTCCTCAATTGCTTCTTCTTTCTGAATCAACGCCTCGGCCAGCTCCTCAGAGGATTCTTCTACCTCTACTATTGCTTCTTCAAGCTTGTCAGTGGCTTCCTCCTTCTCTTCTGCTGTGGTTTCTACCTCTTCTGCAGCTATACCTTCTACAGCCACAGCCTCGACTACAACGGCTTCAGCATCCTTTTGTTTTTCAACACTTTCTTCCAGATCGGCTACAGCTTCCTCTATTTCTTCTTCATCAGCCCCCTGTTCCACTAATTCTGTTACTTGTTCTGTAGCTTCAACAACCGCTTCAGTGGCAACAGCTTCAGCTTCCACAGCAGTGGTTACAGATTCAGCCGCTTCGGCTTCATCTGCTATAGCCTCTGTATGGCTATGGCCTTCAATAGCTTCTGCCTCGGCATCTAAGGCTTCTGCCACGGCCTCTACCGCAGTCTCTTCTTTTTGAATGGCTGTTTCAACATGTTCTGTGGCTATAGCTTCAGCTTCAACAGCATCCTGGACAAGTTCAACTTCTACTGTAGCCTCGACTGATTCTACTACAGGTTCAGCTACAACGGCAGCTTCGGCAGGTTCTTCTATTACCGGTTCAGCTTCAACAGCAGCTTCGGCAGGAATATCCCAATCACTACTGGTTTCTACAATATCAATCTCAGCCACTACCTGTTCGGCTTCCTGTACTTGGTCCAGATCATCTACCATTTCAAAATCGTCTTCAATTTCAACTACAGAAGGTAAGGATCTAATTTCTTCTTCAAAGTCGATTTCTTCAAGTGGAGCATCTTCCAAAGCCTGAGACCAGACTGAGCAGATTTTTGCAACAGGTTCATTTATTCTCAGACAGGTATTACAAATATTAGGGTTCTCTGGTTGCCAGATACAAGGTTGACTTGGCAGATTGTCTAGAAACTCACGTATGGACCCGTATCTTTGTGGTTGTGCCGCCATTTTTCTCCTTTATCAGTTTATTATTCACCTTAACTGGACCCGTCCCAGCTTTATTGGAGTTAGTATAGTTTTCTGTGTGTATAAAATATTAGCATACCAATATTCTATATAACCAGACGAAATCCAGAGATGTCATGGCCACTAGAAAGGAACCAGAACATATGTTCGATTACGATGGGGAAAAAATGTTTGCTCTATTTATTGTTTCAATGCTTACTATATCTGGTGTCCTGATTTGGCTTGATGATGACAGTACAGATGAGATAGATGATTTTTTTAGAATAGAAGAGAGAATTGAATGGGGTGAGCCAGTTTTTATGCCCAGAGATGAGGAGTGTATAGATGAAACGAATGGACAGACTTATCCAGAATATGGAATAGGCTACGAACCAAGTTTATCTCTTGATTCTGAGGGTAATATGTTCATCACGGCTCACAAGGATTTAAGGTGGGGTGGTGAAGATGCACCGATTCCTATTTTCCTTGATCCAGATGATCCAGGGCTATGGTATGCTTGTGAAGAAGGTGAAAGCACATCATGGGATTATTGGGCATCTTGGTTTTGGAAGACAAATGATGGTGGACTTACATGGGATCATGGCGATAATTTTGACCCCACTCCAGGTAATATGCTGATGGCTAACTATGCAGCCGGGGGTTCAGAATGTTTAGGGGATGAGGGTGATATATCTGTGGATGTAAATGACATGATTTATTATTTGGATACAACACTTGAGGACAATTGGTGGCATATCTTCTCTGATGGTGGTAATAGCTATGAATTGGGAGTCTGTCAACGCATGAATTCAATGGCAGCTGATGATAGACCATGGCTGGCAGCTCAAGGAGATGGAATTATCCACTACCTTGGGAATTCAGGCGTTCCTCCTCCCGAGTGTACCATAGACTCGGGACGATATTGGTATTATCACTCGGAAAATGGCGGAACCACCTTTTCCCAGTGTTATTCCATGCCAGGAGGCTGGTCCACGATTGCAGCTCAGCGTAATGGTTCTTACGTTTATGTTGCTCAAGAAAATGCAGACACTGCGTCAGGTACAGTTATTGTACGTATAAGTGATGATTATGGAAGAGGTACCGGTCCAGGCCCATCTGATGGTACGTGGCAGGACCCAGTAGTTGTTGGCGATCGCAAAGGTAATCCTCCTGAGGGATATCCTCTGGTTAACACTAATGAGCAGGGTACGGTTGCGGTGGTATGGGCTGATTGTCCAGAAGGCAAAGTAGGTGCATGGGAGATGAACATAGCCTTGTCCTATGACTATGGAGTCAATTGGTCAACTTGGGAGATAACTCCTGAATGGGATGGAATAACAATGTATCCTTTCGTATCCATAAGTGAAACAAATCGTATAGCCGTCTCATTTTACGGGATGGATTATTCAACTGGAAATTCAACAGGCTATACTGAAGGAACTCCTTGGCATCTTTATTCAGCTTATTTGGATGAACCTCAATCGAATGATACTTGGGACTTTGAAATTGCAGACCCTACGCCTTTGCATACAGTTACAGCCTACGAGGAATCAAATAGTGATGTTCATGCGTTACATGATTTCTTTGAAACGGTCATTTCGCCCGACGGTTCGTGGATGGGTATAGCCTATCAACGTAATGTGGATCAGCATCCTTTTGAAGAAAATGAAGAACAGCGTTACATTATGTTCGTCAGAGGCGAACTCAACTAGTCAGCTTTTCGATTATTCTCAATAATTTGTCTTCTTTTGCTTCCCAACAATAATTCTTCTTGACTGTGTCGTGTGCCCTTTTCCCCATTTCCTGTAAATTACTATGTTCCATCAAAGTTTCTATTCCATCTGACAACGATTCTGGATTTGTCGAGTCCACAGTGACACCCAGATTTTTCCCGTTGATTAATGAATCAAGCAGAGGCCCAGTAGCAGATACAACTGGCAGTCCCATAATCATGTATTCAAATATCTTGGTTGGCAATCCTTTCAGATACCGGGGCCCAGGCTGATTCACGAATAATCCACAGTCCGAATCTGCGATGACTGGCGCCAATTCTCTGTAGTCTACCCATCCTAACCAATCAATATCGAGTTCGTTTTCAGAGCCATATTGATGTGCCCATTTCTCCAATTCCCCATCGTAAAAACCACCAACTATACGGAGACTTATATTCCTCCTTTCTTTTAATCGGTGTATGGCCTTTAAAATTATTTTAATTCCTCTTCTCTCTGTCAGACCTCCCACATAGATTACTACAAATTTTTCTTTCTTTTTACGTGAGGTAAGTTCACTGAAATCTGATAATCGAGGATAATTTGGAATAACCGTGACCTTCCCAAGTTTAGATAGTGTCTTTGCCAAACGATTATCGACGGTTATAATATGGTCAACTCTGGGTGCGCAAATTGAAATGCCAATCTCGGTAAGTATGGCTGAGAGTCTTCCTTGCAGTTCTTTTTTCATAGGAACAAGGTACTCATGGCAGTCCCAGATGATTGGTTTCCTCGTTATCCTTTTTAAAACAATACTGTACAAAAGAGGGTCCAGTTCGTGGCAATAGAACAGATCACAGTCCGTTTTCAGAGCTTTTCTAATCATTTTTAGGGCAACAATACCTGGAGCCCCCCCAGTTTCTATACAATGTGCCTTTATGCCTTCAAATTCTTTGATTTCAGTCGATTTATGGGGCGTTACGATTTCAATATTGTGGCCACTTTTCTTCATACTACACATCTCTTTGTAGACGCGTTGGTCGAAAGGTTGGAAGAATTCGCGATCACAAATCACGGTGATATTTGCCACAGTATGCTATAGCGGCAGTTCTAAAACCTGTTCATTCTTGCATATCTGTGAGAGTTCTGATGGTAGCGCCCTCTGTGAGGGTCCCAGATACCTTAGGTCAAACCCTTCATCAATTGGCTTTAGCAGATGGTCTAGCAAAACGTGGTATAGATATCACTTTAATTTGTAGGTATGATTCTAATAATGCAGATACTTCCAATTTGAGTCCCAACCTTAAATTTATACCAATTGTTGATCCCGGAATACCCTTTGAAAGAATCATATTCACCCGCACTTCATACCAGAAAGTATTGACCGAATTAAAGACTGAAGAATATGACTTAGTTCATGATAGAGGATATATCTTTGCAGGTTCAGGAGTTAGGGCAGCCTCTGAAGCAGGCGTAAAATCGGTCTTACAGGTTGACGACAACTGGATGCGTTCTGAATTATCAGCAACCAGAATTGCCAGACTTTGGCCCTATAATGAAAAAGCAATCCGTTCTTGTAGGGAACAAATAGAGAAAGCCGATAGTGGTTTTACAGTTAGTACGGTTCTCAGAGAACAGATTTCTAAGTGGAATCCCAAGGCCAACAATTTCACAGTTATTCAGAATGGTTACGAGAATGATTTGTTTTCTCCTGATGTAGAACCACTAGGTTTAAGGAAAAAATTAGGACTGAAAGGTAAGATTGTTGTTTTTGTAGGAGCTCTGGGGCCTTGGCATGGAACTGATGAATTGGTAGAGATAGCAAAATTGAACCCGGAACTGAATGTTATTGTTGCTGGAGGCGGATATGGTAAAAATCTTCCGGAATTGGCCAATTTGTTTCATATTGGAAGGCTTGGAAGGGCAGACGTTCCTCGTCTTTTGGTTGAAGCCGATGTTGGTGTGGCCCCTTATCCCAACTTAGACTATGGATTTTCTCCGCTAAAAATATATGAATACATGGGCTGCAAGTTACCTGTAGTTGCTACATCACTCCCTTCAGTAAGAGAGGCTACACAAGGCCATGCACTTCTGGTAAAATCTGGGCAGATGGCTGATGCCGTGGCAAAGATTCTGAAGAATGAGAAACTTCTTGATGAATTATCAGAGTCCGCTTACTCCTATGCTTCTTCAAGAAGAACATGGGATAATACAATTGATAAGACCATTAAATTATACCAAGAGACGATATGAGTTTTGCACCTGGGCATGTCAGCTTAACATTTGCAGTTTGGCCTGATGAGGATCCTTTGAAGATGGGTTCTACAGGTATAGGATTAGTATTGCCTCAAGGTGTTCACTGTGCTGTTGTCGATGAGCAATCAGAATCCTCCGAGAATGTAGTAATATGTGGTGGCAAGCAGATTAAGGATCCCGTCACATTACGTGCCTTAGAACTGATTGGTTCTGGAAATCAAGGTCTTACCATTTATTTGAGAAGAGATCTTCCTCTAGGTTTTGGTCTGGGAATTTCCGGTTCGTCAGCTTTGGCCGCCTGTCTAGAATTGGAAAAGGATTTTGAAAAATCTGTAAAGGCAGCTCATCAGGCCGAAGTTGAATACAAGACAGGACTAGGTGATGTAATGGCAATATCGGCATCCCTAAAAGAAAATATTTTTCCATCAATTGTCATAAGAGAGAGTCCGGGTTATGGTGGTGAGGTCATTACTTATCCAGTTAAAGATAAAATGGTAATTTGCCTTTCTGGATTAGGGCGAGATACCTCTCAGATCCTTAATAATCCAGAGTGGACCGAGATAATAAACACAGCATCCTTAGGAATTCAATTGACCAATGTAAATCTTCGGACAGCAATCAAGACAGGGCGCCTGTTCACCGAAAAGGCAGGCCTGATGAATGAGAACCTTTCTGAGATTCTTGAGCAAGTACCAGTGGGAGCTGTTGCATCCGTTGCCCATTTAGGTACCTCTATCGTTGCAACATCGGATGATGTATTAGAACTGTGTTCAGCCCTAGAAAATTTCGGAGAGATAAGAGAGTTCTAAGCAGCCGGATTTACTTTTCCAGAAATATTAGAACTTGGAAGAAATTTTGCCAGCCTCTCTAGTAATCCTTCTTTTCGTGGACCGGCCACCAGTATATTATCCAGGACATCTTTCAATGTCGAAACGGGAATTATTTTGACCATATCCTTGTATTTGGAATCTAGAAGAACATCTTGCATATTCATAGCTGGTATGAGTACCTTGGTCACCCCCGTTTCCGCGGCGGCTTCTATTTTTGCAGTCACGCCACCTACAGGCAATACCTGCCCCCTCACACTCAAGGACCCAGTCAAAGCAACAGTCTGATCCACTTCTGCATCTTCCAAAGCAGAAATTACGGCAGTTGCGATAGAAACCGATGCAGAATCCCCTTCTACTCCCTCGTATGTACCTATAAATTGAACATGGATATCATATTTTGAGATGTCTTCACCGGTGTATTTCTTAATCAGAGCAGACACATTTTCTACAGCTTCTTTAGCGATCTCACCCAACTTACCCGTTGCCACCACTCTTCCACGGTCTCTTGATTGAGCTGGAGTTACTTCAGCCACTATAGGCATTAGAATGCCAGCCATCTCAGCCATCCCTGAATCGGCACCCATTACAGCTAAACCGTTGACCATCCCTATCTCAGAACCTTCAACTGAGTAAGTCTTGTAGTCCTTGCGCCTCTCAACATAACGATCCGCAATCTGCTGTTCGAGCGGTTTAGCTATTTTCTTGGCTTTAACGACATGCTCGGCGGTGACCTTTTCGTCACCTAATTCACTGGCAATATCACCCGCAACCCTGACCAGACCTCCTAGTTCCCTAAGTCTTAGACTCAGATGTGATTGGCGTCCCGACCTGCGTTGAGCTTCATGTATAATTTCACCGATTGCTTCCCTGGAGAAGTGCCCAATTTTTTCATCTTTTGCCACTTCTTGCGCGATAAATCTGACCAACTTTTCACGATTTTCCTGAGAATCTGGAATAGTTGAATTTACGTAGACTTCATATCCATATCCTCGGATTCGACTCCTGAGAGCAGGATGCATCCCCTTTATCGCATCCAGATTTCCAGCTGCTACAAGAACAAAATCACATGGTACTGGTTCTGTTTTGGTCATCGCTCCAGCAGACCTCTCAGACTGCCCGGAAATTGAGAATTCTCCCTCTTGTATTGCTGTTAGTAAAGATTGCTGTGACTCTATCCTTAGAAGATTAATTTCGTCAATATACAAAACGCCTCGGTGGGCTTTGTGAATCGCTCCTGCTTCAACACGATCATGGGCTGGTGTCTCCAAACCGCCAGATTGGAAGGGGTCGTGTCTTACGTCTCCCAGCAATGCACCTGCATGAGTACCGGTGGCATCAACAAAAGCGGCCTCTGCATCATGATTGTGTAAAACAAGACCCTTTGGAACATTTGCAGTTTCATTTCTTTGGTTCGTATATCTCATGGCCATGAAAACAAATGCTGCGGCTATCAAACTGTAAAAAATAATCATAGGGTTGCTAAATCCGCTCAGGGCAAACCAAAGAGTACCGAAACCGACTATCATAAACACAATCATCATTTGTGATTTGGCTTTTTTCTCCTTTTCAATCATTGCTTGGGCTTTCTGGACCTGAACAATCTCTTTGCCTTTACCGGCGGGTACTATTCTCACTCTTGGTTCGTTATTATCCTCATTATTGTGATAGACCAGTACATCTTGCAATTCCTCTTTGGGTAATAGTTCAGATATCGATTGGGCCAACATTGATTTTCCAGTGCCCGGATCTCCAATTAACATGACGTGCCGTTTCTGCTCAGCTGCTTTCCTTACAATCTCGACACCCTGTTCTTGACCAATGACCTGATCAACCAACATTTTTGGTATCGCTATATCTGCTGTAGTTTCGATATCCAAATCCTTAATCCAGACACGAGGGTCTGAGAGTTCTTCTGTTTTTTTGGCCATTTATCTTATGTGGATGGAGAGTCTACAGATATATAAGTATCTAATCATAGTTCGACGTCAGCTATGTCATCATCTTCATCGTTTTCAGTTTGCAGAACTTCATCTGGTATGAATTTGGTTCCATAATGGAGAATTCCACTTTCACTATCTTCTCCAAGTTTTCTGAACACAGATTTGACTTTCATCCCAGGTTTGACTATTTCAGGATCACAATCCACCACTTGGGAAGTTATTCTTGGCCCTTCTTCTAATTCAATTATTGCTATACAATAAGGTCCGAACATCTCGTAACCAGTCTGTGCCTGATGGACCACGGTCGAGTTTATCACTTTTCCATTGCCCTTGAATTGGTAATCTTCCATATTCCCTATTGAGTCTCTTCCAGCCTCTGGATTGAAACTTCTCTTAGGGTAGTGGTAGGTATTTGTTATCTTACAATGGGATCCTACCAGATTATAGCGTGAATCTAACTCTCTCCAGAATCTTGGTACCGACATTAATCCGCCTCCAGTATGTGTACTACGGCAGTTGCTGCTGTACCGCCATGATTTTCCGCCAGTCCAATTTTGGCATCTTTGATCTGCCTTTCACCTGCTTCTCCTCTAAGTTGCTGAACTATCTCAACCACTTGGGCGATTCCAGTAGCACCTGGGGCATGGCCACGCGCCTTCAATCCGCCACTTGTGTTTACAGCAATCTTCCCACCTAATCTTGTCTCGCCTTTGAGTCCCATAGAGGCAGCCTTGCCTCGTTTAAATATTCCAATTTCTTCCAAGGCTATTATCTCGGAGATTGTAAAGTTGTCATGAACTTCAATTAGATCTAAATCCTTAGTCTTTTTCCCACAACTTTTGAATGCTCTTCTGGCTGCAATACCTATTGCCGGAAGTCGATTCAAATATTTACGGTGATGCAAACTCAGTGTGTCAGATGCCTGTCCTGAACCGATAATCCGAATTGCTTTCTTTTTGAATTTTTGGGCTTTATCGGTTGCGCAAAGAACCACAGCTGCCGCGCCGTCACTGTTTGGTGCACAGTCCAACATCCGTAGAGGACTGGACACTATTCCTGAGTTAGAGACAGCCTCTCCAGAAACTTGAAATTGGAATTGAGCCATAGGATTCAGTGATGCGTGATAATGATTCTTCTCAGAAACAGCGGAAAGTTCCTCTCGGCTGGTTCCAAATTCATCCATATGGCTTTGCGCAATCATTGCATGTAATGAGGCAAAAGTAGCACCAGCTTGGGATTCCCATTGTTCATCAGATCCCATACTTACAGTGTATGAAGATTCCGAATCACTAACGTCCGTCATCTTTTCTGCACCACCTACAACTGCAACATCAATGAATCCACCAGCAATTGCCATGTACGCTTGTCTGATTGCTAACCCACCAGAAGCTGATGCAGCTTCGACTCTGGTTGCTGGTACGTTCTGATTGGTCAAACCACAATAGTCAGCTATCAGGGCGCTTACATGTTCTTGTTGTAGAGTGGATCCTGCAGCCATGTTTCCAATGTACAGTGCGTCAATGTCTTTGCTTGTTATTCCAGCATCACTTATCGCCGCGAGTCCTGTTTCTAGCCCTAATTCCCGAAGTGATTTATCCCACAACTCACCGAATTTAGTTATCCCTATTCCAATTACGCTAACATCCCTCAATTTGAACCCCCCATTCTCAATTTTCCTCTATATTTTGCATATGTGGCATAGTTTACAATCTTCATCCTTGAAATCATATCCTCTACAGTTTCACTGCGGTCCATTTTTTCTATATTTTTCGTTACAGTGATGTCAAAACCATCACTTCCAGCTCCAGACCCGTATGCCACCGCTAAAATCCTATCACCCGGCTTCGCGATGTCCAGAATAGCTGCAAGTCCTAAGAAAATAGCACCAGAATAAGTATTCCCTATCCTGGGAGTGAGCAATCCGGTTTCAAATTGTTCTGTAGTGAAACCTAATGCCTTTGCAGCTCTTATTGGAAATTTACCATTGGGTTGATGTGTTACAATGTAATCATAGTCTTTTGCTTCTGTACCGGCCATTTCCATCGTCTTCAGCCCACAACTCATAACATGTTTGAAGAAGGCTGGTTTACCAGTAAAACGTCCACCGTGTCTTGGATATTTCTGACCCTCCCTCCTCCAGAAATCAGGGGTATCGGTTGTATAAGAAGTTGTATGATTTATATCGGCAATCACTTTCTTGCTACCGATTATGAATGCCCCTCCACCAGCTGAAGCGCTGTATTCCAAAGCATCACCAGGAGCACCTTGGGAAGTATCAACCCCAATTGCAATTCCATTATCCACCTGTTTGTCACCGACCATTCCCAGACATGTTTGGATTGCTGCCGTACCTGCCTTACATGCAAATTCATAGTCGGCTGCAGTTAGATGTGGCGTTGCTCCTATTGCTTGGGCAACAATGGTGGATGTAGGTTTCACAGCATATGGGTGAGATTCTGAACCTGTGTAAATAGCTCCAATGTCATCTCCATTCAACTTTGCTCTTTTCATAGCTTGTCGAGTCGCCTCGACAGAGATGGTTATTACATCCTCATCAGGACCAGGCACGGATTTTGAGTAAACATTCAGATTTTTAGCCCAAGCGCTACCATCTGCACCCCATACGGAGGCAATCTCTCCGGTTTCGATTTTATGGCAGGGTACATACGCCCCATAGCTTACTATTCCATTCATTTTTTCTCCTATCTAAGATACCTCAGTCTTTCTACAATCGTACTTTCATCAAGGTCAGTTTTGACTAGTACCACTTTTTCCATATCAGCCAGTTTGGGCGCTAATGGGTCTACTGCCTTTGGTTTGACATAAACCGCCATTCTAGGTTTGACAGGATGTGCCCTAACTGCAATCATAGGTGATCTACCGTAGTGCACACCAGAAAAGAACACAGCTCTTTCATTTGACCAACCATACATTTCTCCAAACGCATTGAAAGTAGTGATGGCCTTCAGAGAATCAACCATAGTATATCCATAGATGGGCCTTTCAATTATCTCCTTACTACCTGCCAGTACTTCTCCTTCTATCTTTTCAATGACTGTTTCTATTGCGATTCCACTAGTGAATTCTCTTATGTCGACTATAGCTTCGTTGGTACGTGTACCTGCCATGGTGTTTATTACTTTTCCACCATGTGATGAGTCATAATCGACCATCGCTTCTACAAATTTTCTCACAGTTACAATGCCTGGTGATGCCCTGCGTCCCTTCTCGAAATCACAAACTACAGAAGGATTCACTTCGAGTAATGTTGCAAGCTCCTTCTGTGATAATTGAAATATTTCCCTCCATTTTCTCAGAGTCTCACCTGGACTCTCCGAAACAACGATTTCTCCAGCCATTCGGCGCGTTAGTTGTTCTTGCACAGGGTTCGATTTCGACACACTATTTAATTATATGTGTATCTGACTTCGTCAATCAGCTTACTTTGTGTCCTTGAAATGCAATTATTATATAGGCAATAAGGGGTTGAAAATGGTGGACTCAACAAATTGGATTCCCAAAAACATATTTTTGACTAAAGGCACTGGCGTTCATAATGAGAAACTCGCGTCCTTTGAACTTGCCTTGAGATCTGCAAGTATTGCTAGCTATAACCTGATTTCCGTTTCTTCAATCCTGCCACCACATTGTTCAATTATTGATTCTGAGAAAGGAAATAGAATGCTCCATCCTGGACAGGTGGTTCCAGTTGTTCTGGCACGCTCAGACAGTAATAAAGCAGATACACTGGTAAGTTCAGGAGTCGGCATTGCAATACCAAAAAACCGGGATGATTATGGATATCTTTCCGAACATCATGCAATAGGTATGGATGCACGTCAGGTAGAGGATTATGTCGAGGATCTTGCGGCTGAGATGTTGGCAACTACTTATGGTCTTCAATTCGATCCTGATGCTTCGTGGGACAAGAAGCGTGAATTGTGGACGATTGATAACCGAATAGTAGAGACCAAGAGTATTGTTGCAGTTTCTCCATCAGATTCTTCTGGAAAGTGGACAACTGTTGTTTGTGCCGCAGTTTTGATTGTCTAAGTTCCCAATCAAATAAGAATAAACTTAAATCAGAGTATTTTTCCTATTGCAAAAATATAGCACCTTATAAAATACTCTTTAAACAGGATTTAGATAGACAAGAATATTCAAGATTAGAGTTTTTCTTCATTTTTATAGATAATTCTAGAGGATAGGTATATAAATTGTATATCTGAGAACATTTTGTAGTTTTACCGACTTATATAGGGCTCTAATCAGGAATTAGTGAAAATCTTGAACATAGGACAAGTATTAAACAACCAGATACATTGTATGTAAGTATCCT
>Ga0066832_10000171_pt1 | contig 18306 bp, 15 predicted proteins | sample ETNtaG_35_FD_66731 | JGI IMG/M metagenome (GOLD analysis project Ga0066832, IMG submission 66731) | Marine microbial and viral communities from oxygen minimum zone, Eastern Pacific Ocean - ETNP201306PF51B | ecosystem: Environmental > Aquatic > Marine > Oceanic | place: Pacific Ocean: Eastern...
CTGGCTGCGCCGGGGTGCGCTGGGCGCGAATCCACTCGGCAAGGGCGGTATTGAGGCGTTCCTGGTCATCGGTGGCTCGATCGATCCGCCCGAGCGAATCTCCCACCCGGCTTAACAAATCATCGCGCTTTTCGCGAGGGGTAACAACCCTGAGAATCCGGACAGCACTCTTTCCCTGCTCCGTTGTGTCATTCTGATCATCCGCCTCGATCCAGAATTCGAGTTCATCGCCCACCTGAAGAGGCGGTTCAATCTGACTCAGCTCCCAATCGAAGAGTTCGGTCACCTTCCTGGCACCCCGCTCCGCAATGGGCAGGTCCAGGACTCCCCCCTCGCCCTCGGGGCCCACTTTGTAGGTCAGGACCAGTTTCTCGATCCCAAACCGGTCTTCCGCTTCGTAGCCCACCAGGACCCGGGCCCGGGCGGTGACAAGTTCACGCTGCCGCGAGGGCTTCACAATCCGCACCTTGGGAGGTTCATCACTGAGGACATCAACCCGGTAGACCGTCGCGTTCTGTGAAGCCATGTCCTCGGCATCCAGAAGTTCAACCGTGAAGCCATTCAGCCCCGCTTCCACCTCCACCACGGCATGGAGGACGCGAGGATCCTGCCGATCCGCGGTTGCCTCCACCGCATTGTTCTCTCCAGCTCCCAGCAGGCGTACCGTTCCCCGTTTGAGCGGTTGATTGGCGGTAATCCTGAGGGAGAGCTCACTGGAGGGATAGAGAAGAAACTCGCCGGGCCGATGAGTGCTGGGCGGTAGTTTCATGTAAGCGGGATAACTCTGTTTCCCCACCAGTTCCTCCACGGATGGTCGCGAAAGGGCGCGCACTGACTCCCGCCTGCTTCGCCCGTCATTGATCACGACCTGGAAGGTGAAAGATTCCTGCACGTTCTCCAGGGTGGCCGCATAGCGGTTATCCCCGCCGCCCCGCTCCATGCGAACCTTCTGCCGGCGACCAGATGCATAGCGGATGCGAAGCGACCCCTCCTCCGGTTCATAACCCTCCACCCGGGCTTCCACCTTCACGCTGTCACCAATCCCGATCTTGAGATCCTGCGAAGTCCAGACCACCCGGGTGGCGCGCGGAACAGGCAGATCGGAAAGAAAGGCCCGCTTCAGCAGGTCCTCGGTGATCGTTCCCCCGGCGTAGTAGCCTCCACTCGCCAGACCCACCAGGAGCAGCAGGACCAGAAGGGCGCGTTTCAACGACCGCGTGCTCACCACCTCGGTGAGTCTCATTGGCCTGGCGAAGTCTTCGGTCTCTTCCACCATGCGCTCCACCATGTCCCGGGCTCCCTCCCCCGGCACGGTGGCCTTGCCCCGGGCAAACTGGACCGAGGCAATAAGGCGGCTCCGGAAACCCGGTTCGCTTTCCTCCACCATGAGAGCCAGAGTCTCCTCGTCCCGCTGTTGCGTCGACAGTGCTGCCAGAGCCCGGAGGAGCAACCCTGCCGCCAGAATTCCCAGGCCGATGAGCACTCCCGTCCGCGTGTCGAGAGGAAGATCCACCACCCAGTCCACGGCCAGGAACAGGCCAAGTCCCAGAAGGGTCACACTGATCGCCACCGCCATCCGCCGCACGAATTCCACCCGCACCAGCTTCCAGCGCACCGCCGCCAGCTTCCGGCGGAGCCTGGCCCCCAGCTCGTCGGGGAGGGCAGTCGATGATGATGGCGGCAGATCGCTCATTTACTTCAATTCGGAAACCTTGCGGACGATCCACTCGATCGTAATGAACAGGATGAGAAGTCCAAAGAACAGGGGCGAAGACCAGAGGTCGACTTCCTTGAAACTGGTAAGGCGGGCCGTGCGCCTGGTGAGGGACGCCGGTAACTCGTCAAGTTGGGCAAGCGGCAGGTAGGCTCCCCCGGTCTGCCTGGCCAGGTCGCGAAGGAGCGGCTCGTTCAACGCCGCCCGGGCATACTCCCGGTTATCGTCAATTACCGTGTAATCGAGGGTGGCGATCCTGTCTCCAGGCAGGGCCAGCCGGTAGTTGCCGGGAGGGCCCGCAGCCAACTCAGCCCGATAGATCCCAGGCTGACCAGGGATGGCGCGCAGGATCACCTCCTGGCGCCGGTCCGGATTGTCCCCCACCGCCAGCACGGCCTGAACCACTTCATCCTCCCGGGGCTCCCAGCTGGCGGTAAAGAGCCGTGCGTAAATCCTGACCCGGTCGCCCTGCCGGAAACGCCGGCCATTGGCTTTCAGATTCGCCCGGGGCGCTTCGGTGAGAAGGCGGGCTCCCGCCATGCGCTGGATGATCTGCCCCCAGAGAATCGTATGGTAGCGGTCCCCCACATTGCGCCGGAAGCGCCAGAAATTGTCGGTGCCGACGAAGAGGACTTCTCCTGCCCCGTAGCGATGCAGCGCCACCACCGGTGTGGTTTCTGACCCGGAGGCAGGATCGGGCCGGGTGAGCAGGACTTCCGCGGCCGGCTTGGCCCGCTCCACGCGCGCCGTCCAGTAGATCGGCGGGAGGCGTCCCCAGAGCGCTTCGCTCACTCCGGCATCATCCCCGAGGCGCAACATCACACTTTCCCGGCCCGCCGGGGTGAGACTGAGCCGGAGAGGCCGGACGGACAAAGCGCTGGAAGCACGGATGGATGTCCCCGCCACCTCCACCGGAAGCAACTGCTCCAGTTCCGTCCGTCCGAATGCCGAGGGCATGAAGCGCTTGCCGGCAATCACGACCAGAGCCCCGCCCGCGCTGGAGACATAGTCCCCCAGCAGGGAGAGCCGTCCCTCGGTGAGAAAGCGCGGATCTATGTCACCCAGCAGGACGAGATCGAAATCGAAGAGGTCTTCCGCGCGCACCGGGAACTCCCCGAGGTATGGGCTGCCCGGCACGCGGGCGATCTCGCGGTCTCCCTCGAAGAGGAAACAGGAAAGCTCCACCCGTTGTTCCCGCAACAACATCGCTTCCAGGTACTTGAACTCCCAGCGAGGGGCCTGATCGAGGAGAAGCACCTTGAGTCGGCGGTCCACCACGCGCAGGGCCGCACGCCCGGTGTTGTTCTCCGCCAGCACTTCGCCCGTACCGTCAGCCTCGAATCTCGCTTCCAGGACGTATTCACCCACCCGCTTGGGCACGAAGAGGGTGGTAATGTCCCGTGGACCATCCTCCTCAATACTCACTTCCTCCTCCGCCACGTCCACTCCGCCCAGCGAGAAGATCACGCGCCCGCTCCCTCCCTTCATTCCCTGCGTCCGCAACTTCACCGTCACCGGAGCGGCATCATCTGCCAGTAGAACCTCGCGCACCTCCACCCCTTCGATCGCGACATCGCGAGCCTCAGGATCGCCCACCCCGATGGCATAGACCGGAACTCCGGCTTCCTTCAATTCCTGCGCCACTGCTCCAAGCGCAACCCCGCTGTTCTGGCCCCCGTCGGTGATCATCAACAATCCGGCCAGGGAGGTTCCGCGGTAACGCTCCATGGCTCTGCGAAAGGTCTCTCCCAGCGCAGTCTTTTCCCCGGCTGGCGCAAGCGGGAGGGATGGCTCTTCCCGTTCCCGCAACGAATCAGCATCAAAATTGAAGCGGGGGACGTGCAGGTCCTTCTCCAGGGAATCGAGAAGTGACACCCCGTCCGGGGAGGAGAGGGCTTTCTCCACCTGCTGGAACCGGCTCATGCCATCCCCGTCCTTGAACGCCATGCTCCCGGTCCGGTCGAGAAGGAGCGGCAGGGTCCGCGGGACTTCCCGGGCCAGGGTGAGGACAAGGACCGGTTGCAGCAGGATGGCGAGAACGAGGGCCAGAAAGGTCAGCCGGAGGGCCGTGAGAAGAACCCGGCGACCGCCCGGCAGCTCCTGGGGACTCCTGCGGTAGAGCCACCAGCACAACACCGCCAGGACCCCCATGAGCACGGCGGCCAGAAGGCCCCACTGCGCTGTCTCCCAGCGCAGGGACCACCCGGCAAGGCCGTCCACATCGTCGACCTCTACGCCGAGGGCCGTGAGAATCCAGTCGGTCATGGTGTTCCTTGTCTCCCCCTTTCCATCATTTCGATCGGCTGAACCATTGCGCAAGGATGATTTCGATCGCGGCAAGGGCGATCACGACAAGGAGAAGCGGCCACCAGAGTTCTGATCCCTTGCGATGAGCACCAAAGTCCGCCGCGCTGCTCCCCGTTCCCCACCCGACTACCGTGGCGGAGTCGCCCAGGCGGGCCAGCTGTTCCGCCCCCAGGAGAGAGAGGCTCGACTCGCGCACGCTGGGACGCACCGCGAACAGGACCGGATCGGGCTGTCCGTCGATGGTGGCCTGGTAGGCTCCCCCCCGGTGTATCCGGTCAAACTCCAGGACCGAACTGCCCTCCGCCTCAGACAACGTGGTCAGGCGGCCGAGTGCTTCCGGGTCCCCGACTTCGTATACCGTGGCCTCCCTGCCCGCGAGGTCCGCCTCGAGGCGATGCCGCAGGGTCTCCCCGGCTTCGACGTTCAGGTTGCTCTCACGGTTCTGCACGATCCCCCCGAGGAGCCGGTTGATGAAGGGCACGAAGGCCGGACGGATCGCGAAATCGTTCCAGTCCAGATCAGCCGTGCTGGTAAAGACGAAGACTTTGCCCAGCCCATGCTCGCTCTCCACCAGGGCGGGTTGACCGTCATCGTAGCGCAGGGCCAGACGATGGTCCCGGTCCCCGGGTTCCAGGCCCAGCACCTGGCGAAACTTCACGCGGGCGAGGAGGTCCCCGTCAAGGCCGAGGGGATTGGTCTCGGTCGGAACCATGACGCGGGGCCGGGTGGCGGCGTTCCCATCGCGGGCAACAAAGGAAACGGGGAGAAGCTGGTGCTTGCCGTGAAGCAGGGTGTTGTAGGATTCCGGCCGGAGGTTCCCGCCGGGAAACACCATCAACCCGCCCCCTGCTTCCACGTAGCGCGCAAGGCGGTCCGCAAAGGGCAGGGGCACGTCGGCCACGTTGGCGAGAACGATTGCGTGGTAGCGATCCAGCGTCTCCCCGGCCAGATCCGACACCGAAACAACAGACGGCTTCACCGGATAGGCAGCCCGCATCTCTTCCGGGACCGGGGCCAGTGCGTGACGAAGGAAGAAGGTTTCCGACTCACGATCTTCCACCCCGGGATCGCCATCGACCAGCAACACGCGCACATCATCCATGGCCTGCATCACTATCGTGCGCCGGTCATCGAAGGGAACGCCGTCATCCTCCAGGGCCACCGTCACCCGGTGGTAGCTGGCACTGGGCAGGGTGGCATACAGCGTTGCGCTCTCACTGCTCCCGGGCTTCAGTTCGTCAATCATCCACGGCTCCCCCGCTGGTTGTCCGTCCACCAGGAGTTTCACCGGAACATTGCGCGCCGGAGAGGAGCCGTAGTTGGTGATGTCCACGTCGATCCGGAAGGGTTCATTCACGGCGGGAAGTGCGGCCGCCGGCGTGAGACGGCTGATCCCCAGATTGGCGGGAGCCGGCGTCCCCACCATCACGAGGTGAATCCTGGTTCCGGCGGAGATATCGCGCAGGCGGGCCTCCAGGACGGCGAAGGCGCCCCACTCCTCCGCATGCCCGTCGGTGATGAGGTAGAGTTCCTTTTCCGCGGCAGCCTGCCCCTCGAGCGAGCGCACAGCCTCCTCAAGGGCAAGGAGAAGGTCGGCATGGCGATCGGTCTGCGCAATCTCGTCGATGCGCGACGAGACCAGGTCGTGATCGTTGCTGGCTTCGTTGGGATGAAAAGCCCCCGAGATCACCACCGGGGATCCTCCCGGCAGACGATCGAGGATGGCATGAGCCGCCTCACGTGCGAGGGTGAGGCGGGTGCCCTCTCCTTCGCGCGATCCCATGCTGGCCGAGTTGTCCAGCACGATGGCGGCCGCGACCTTGGAACCGGGCATCCCGGACAAACCCTCCACCACCGGCCGTGCCATCAGGAAAGCCAGGAGGGCGACCAGGGCACAACGCAGGACGAGCAGAATCCAGTCCTCCAGTTTCATGCGCCGCTGGTTCTGCTCCACGCTGACCTTGAGAAAGCGCATGGCCGCCCAGGGCACCCGCCGGAAGCGCCGCCGGTTGAGAAAGTGGATGATGATGGGCACCGAGATCGCCGCGATCCCCCACAACAATGCCTGGTTCAGGAAGTTCATCGTAGTCAACCGGAGGTGCTCTTCCTGAAAGCGAGGTAGTTGGCGAGGGCTTCGTCGAGAGATTGGTCCGTTCGCAGGCTCACGAAATGGCATTTGTGACGCTCACAGGCCGCGCGCAGGTGCTCCTGGAACGCTTCGAATGCACGGTGGTAACTCTTCCTGATCTGGCTGGGCCGCGTCCGGATGAGAGGAAGATCCTCCAGTCCCTCGAATTCCACCATCCCGCTGAAGGGGAAGTCGATTTCGCAGGGATCCAGGACCTGCATCACGATCACTTCGTGTCCGTTGAAACGGAGATGCTGGATTCCCTCCAGAACCTCCTCCTCGTCATCGAAGAAGTCGCTGATTACGATCACGATCCCCTTGCGGCGCACCTGGTTGGCAATTCCATGAAGGACCGGGGCGATCCTCGTTCCCCCCACCGGATCGAACCCCGCCAGCCGGTCCATGATCTTGAAGAGGTTGTCCCGGTTGTCACTGCGCGGAAGATACTCCCGGACCTCCTCGTCGAAAATCCCCAGGGCCACCGCGTCCCGCTGGTGGAGGATGAGGTAGGCCAGGCAGGCCGCCATCATCTTGCCATACTCCAGCTTGCTGATTTCAGCAGAAGCGTACTTCATGCTCTCGCTGCCATCCAGGAGGAGATGGGCCACGAAATTGGTCTCCTGCTCATACTGCTTGATATAATAGCGCTCGGTCTTGGCCTGGACCTTCCAGTCAAGGTGCCGCACATCATCCCCGGGCGAGTACTCGCGATGCTGGGCGAATTCGATCGCGAACCCCCGGTAGGGTGATTTGTGTTCCCCCGCCATGTAGCCCTCCACGATGAAGCGCGCGTTCATGCCGAGGGCTTCGGCCCGGGCAATGGTGCGGGGATCCAGGAGCTTGCGGGTTTCAGCGTCCACTTGGAGAGGTTGTTAACGGAATATCCGCCGGTGCGCCATGGACGCACCACATCCACGATCCACTAATCCAGCTTCCTGTCCTTTGGAACGGACTCGAGGATCTTCGCCGTGATGTCGTCCGCAGTCAGCCCTTCACTCTGGGCGCTGAAGTTCGGGATGATGCGGTGCCGGAATATGGGCGGAGCAACCGCCGCGACATCTTCGCAGCTCACATGGCTCTGACCGTTGAGAAGAGCGTTGGCCTTGGCGGCGAGGACGAGGTTCAGCCCTGCGCGCGGTCCCGCGCCCCAGGTGAGCCACTTGGAACAGAACTCAAGCGCCTCATCGGAATCCGGTCGCGTAACACGCACCAGTTTCTCCGCGTAGCGCAGGATGTGATCAGCCACCGGCATGTTGCGCACGGCGCGCTGCATCTCAAGGATCTCCTCTGCACCCAGCACCGGATCGGGGCGCTGCCCTTCGTTCCCGGTGTAGGTTTTCAGGATCTGGAATTCCTCCTCCTCGTCAGGATAATCCACCCTGACCATGAACATGAAGCGGTCGAGCTGCGCTTCCGGGAGCGGGTAGGTGCCTTCCTGCTCGATGGGGTTCTGGGTCGCCAGGACGAAGAAAGGCTCCGGGAGCGGATGATCTTCTCCCCCCACCGTCACCTTGCGCTCCTGCATGGATTCCAGCATCGCGGCCTGGGTCTTGGGCGGGGTCCGGTTGATCTCATCGGCCAGGATGATGTTGGCAAAGATCGGGCCCGGCAGAAACTTGAACTCGCGCTCGTTGGTGGCCGGGTCCGAGTAGATCACTTCTGTCCCCGTGATATCCGAGGGCATCAGGTCGGGCGTGAACTGAATACGCTTGAAGGAAAGGCGGAGCGCTTCCGCCAGACTTGAGATAAGGAGGGTCTTGGCCAGCCCGGGAACGCCGACGAGGAGGGCATGACTTCGCGTAAGGATGGCGATCATCACTTCCTTGACGACCTGATCCTGGCCGATGATGACTTTCGAAATCTCCGCCCGGACCCGCCGGACGGCGTCCTGCAGTTGGGCGGATTCCTGGGAGGCGGCTTCTGCGCTTGTACTCATGAGTGGGCGTATTTTACGGCCCAAAGGTTGCCTCCATTTCAGACTCGGGGCAATCGTGGCAAACGATTTCCTGTCCCGTCGGCCGAACATCACCTCGCCTCATCCGGAAATCTGCTCCCAGGAGCCGGAATTCTTCCCCCATTCGTGGTCCGGACCGGATCCGGGCGCCCCGCCGCGAAGAGAACCAAAGAGCAGCCCACACTGCATCCCCGCGCCCCGATCGGAAGAACCCGCCCGATTTATCCGGAGTCTGCCCCCGGAGCACTGACGGCAGGGCTGCTCGAATCTACCTGGACTGGGGAACGGCTTTCTCCGTCTCTCCCTCTTGCGCCTTCTTCCCGTCTTCCTCAGGTTTCGGCCCGGCCTTTGGAACGTCCCAGGCGGTCATCCACTCCTGCTTGCCTTTCCTGTATCCCCTCTTGAGAAGGCGGGCCTCCAGATCCGGGTTGTGAGCCGCGCCGTAGAAGATGCCGAGATTCCTGCGCCCCTTCTTGTTGACCTGCTTCCGGAGAACCCTGAGGCACTTGGCATTGCGGTCGCCAATGATGACGGTGTTGCCGGCAAAGGCGGCAATCTGATCATCCCCCTGGCCGAGGGTCTTCATCATCTCAAGCTTGAGGCCGTTTGAATTTCCCGAGAGGAGCGCTGCGATCAACCGCGCGGGATTCGGTTGTTCCACGCCCTGGTTCTGCGCCTGCTGGGCCGCTGCCAGTGCAAAGTTGAAGAGCGATTCTCCATTCGCCTCCTGCTTCTGCTGAAATTGTTTCATGGTGAGATCGGCATGAACAAAGTTCCTGGGTGAATAGTCGATCTCCTGCATCTGGCTGGAGAGCTTGAGGAAGCGTGACATCCCATCAACCATCCCCCGCAGGAAGTTGGCCTGAAAATCGCCCCCTCCCTCTTCCCGGTTGGGAACCTTGCCCTCCACCATGTCTTCGCCACCCACCATCTCAAAGAGCAGGGCGTCGTATTTCTCAAAGGATTTGTTGAGGTCAGCGTAGTACTTCTTGTCCGCAATGTGAACCGCTCCGATGAGATCGACTGTCACGCCGTCCTTCTCGTAACGGGTCACCGAGGTCTGCAGGCGTGCGGCCTTGTCGTCTTCAGCGATCCGGATGAACTCGGTGGCTTCCACCACCTCCTTCTTCCCGGGCGCCTCCTCCCTGGCGGACTGATCTTCCTGGGCCCCGGCGGGGGGAAGGAGCCAGGCGGCGACAAAGGCGAGGCAGAGGAACGGACGGATTCGCTTCATGGGAAAATACTGGGATTACACTCACAGCGCGACAAGGACAGGAATTTGTGCCTTCCAGACCCATAAAAGCGGAAAACCCCCTCGTGCGCTTGCTGGCCAGCTATCCCAATCCGGGCTATAGATCCAGCAGATGAGCGCACGATCGCCGCTTCGCTACTGCTCCGATCTCTTCCGTTACCAGCGGAGAAGCTCACGGGAAGTGATGGTCGGCAAGATCGGGGTGGGCGGCGAAAACCCGATCCGGATCCAATCCATGATCACGGCCGACACCCGCGATACCGGGGCCTGCGTCAGGGAGGTCCTCGAGCTGGCAGAGGCGGGATGCGAGATTGTGCGCATCACCGCCCAGACCCGCAAGTATGCCGGAAACCTGGAGCACATCCGGGACGGGGTGCGGGCGGCCGGATGCGAGGTGCCCCTCGTGGCCGACATCCACTTCAAGCCCGACGCCGCCCTTGAGGCCGCCAGGTGGGTGGAGAAGGTCCGGGTCAATCCCGGGAACTACGCCGACAGGAAGAAATTCGAAGTCCGTGACTACTCGGACGCGGACTACGACGAGGAACTCACACGGATCCGCCTCAAGTTCGTTCCTCTCGTGCAGCTCTGCCAGGAACTGGGGCGTGCCATGCGTATCGGAACAAACCACGGTTCGCTCTCCGACCGCATCATGAACCGCTACGGGGACACGCCCCTGGGCATGGTGGAGAGCGCCCTCGAGTTTGTCCGCATCGCCCGCGATCTCGATTACCACGAGATCATCTTCTCGATGAAGGCCTCCAATCCCAAGGTCATGATCGAGGCCTACCGCCTCCTCATCGTGCGACTGGAGCAGGAGGGCGGGGACTGGAACTACCCGATCCACCTCGGCGTGACGGAAGCCGGAGATGGCGAGGACGGCCGGATCAAGTCCGCCATCGGGATCGGATCGCTCCTCGACGACGGGATCGGCGACACCATCCGCGTTTCCCTGACCGAGGATCCCGTCTCCGAAATACCGGTGGCCCGGGCAATGGTGCGAAAGCGCGAGGGGACCTCCGGTTCCGACGAACTGCGGCAGGTGGCGAAGCTCACCATGCACCCCTGCTGGGATCCCTTTTCCTACCAACGCCGCCCGAGTGAAGTGATCGAGATCGGCGGCCACGAACTCGGCGGCAACCACGAATTTCGGGTGGTGACCACCCGGAAGAAGTGGGAGGCCCTTGCTCACCAGCTCGAAGAACTCGGTGACTTCCAACCCGAAATCGTCCTGGAAGAGAGTGGCGTGGTGGAGATCGATCCGCGGAATGATGCAGAGATCGAGCACCTCGACTCCCGGTCCACTCCCGCCCTGGTGACGGTCGGCAACGGACTGGACCTGGAAGTCGTTCCCGCCTTCCGCCTCCTCGCCTCGCGGGTGCAGGCCCGTCACCCGATTCTTCTCAAGGACGTCCTCTCCCCGTCTGGAGAAGCGGACGGAAACTTCCTCGAGACCCTGCTGACCGCCGCGCGCAACATCGGATCCCTGCTTTGTGACGGAATCGGTGACGCCGTCCTCCTCCAGGGGGAAGAGGCCCCGGAACAGAGCCTGCGGGTAAGCTACAACATCCTGCAGGCGGCCGGCGCACGGATCTTCAAGACCGACTACGTGGCCTGCCCCAGTTGCGGGCGCACGCTCTTCAATCTACAGGCTGCCACCCGCAGAATCCGGGAAGCAACCGGCCATCTCAAGGGCCTGCGCATTGCGGTGATGGGCTGTATCGTGAACGGACCGGGCGAAATGGCTGATGCGGATTTCGGTTACGTGGGAGGCGCCCCGGGCAAGATCAACCTCTACGTGGGCAGGGAAGCCGTGAAGTTCAACATCCCGGAGGAGGAAGCCGTTGAACGGCTCGTCGATCTCATCAACGAACACGGGAAGTGGATCGATCCGCCTGTCCGGAAGCCGACCGGGGTCTAGACTCGTTGTCGCCAAGACGGGCGGTTGCGCAAAACCCGGACTCTTGGTAGCCTCCACCTGAGCGAACTCAGTGTGACCAGCACTTCAAAGATCAGGGCCGGAACGATCACGGAAAAAAAAGAGAAGGCCTCCACTGAACTGGCGGGGACCTGGAACGTGCTGGTCTTCGATGATCCTGTAAACCTGATGGAATACGTGACCAAGGTTTTCCAGAAGGTCTTCGGTTACCCCCGCGAGCGGGCGGAAGATCTCATGATGACGGTGCACGTCGCAGGCAAGGCGCTGGTGTGGACCGGCGCGAGAGAGCCTGCGGAACTCTACGTCCAGCAACTGCACAGTTACCAGTTGCACGCCAGCCTCGAGAAAGCGCAGTAGGAATGAAAGTGATCCCCACACTGGAGGGAGGCCTGCGAATCGAGGTGGAAACCGCCACCGACTGGCTGGTGCTGGAACAGATCGCCTCCGATGCCCTGGAGGGCGGGGTCGAGAACCTGCCTACCCGCCTGAGTGCGCTCATGGATGAAGAGTCCGAGTGGGACGAGCTAGTCGTTCCCGAGCTGGAAGATTTCTTCACCGGCCAGCTCCGCATGGTTCGCGACACCATCCACGCCGCCCAGCAGGAATCGACTGACCCGGCGGAGGGAATGTTCCTCATCATGCAGGCCGAGGGCGCCCAATGGTACGGGGCCCTGAATCAGGCCCGGCTCGCGCTGGAAACCCACTACCAGTTCGGTCCCGGCGAGGAAGTGAACGAAGTGGAATCCTTTCCCCCGCCCAAGCGATCGGCCTTTATCCGCAGCCAGTTCTACTGCGCCTTGCAGAGTGTCCTGCTGGAGCACGTCCTCGATTGAGAGCCTGGTGAGCCTGCGGCAGCGGGATCGGAGCGGCTCCGGAACCTTGAGAAATCGCGGTCGAAGGACCACTCCGTTCCCCTGAGGTGATCCCGTAAACTCATCAGCATGCCAAGAGAGAATGTGCGGAGTAGCGGTCCGGGCGATGAAAGTCGGGCTCACCATCACCCAGGCAGACAGCGGTCAGGAACTGCTGGACCGGAGAGTTGAGAATAAAGGTGGCGTTCATCCTGGTGTCGCTCCCGAAGTGGAGATGCTCCTTCAGCCACGCCAGGGGCAGATCCGCGCGAGCCTGCCACCCCTCCGGTCCACAGGTAGCGAGGGAAGTCGCTCCGGTCTCCCTCAGTTCCGCGAGCGGGCTTCGTGGCGAATCGAAAAGGCATGCCCAATGCGCGCCATTGGGGGAGAGATTGAACTCCAGGTAATTTCCGGTAACGGGATCGCTGAGAAAGAACTCGGCCACATCATATTCCCAGAGGTGCTCATGAAAGAGTCCGGAGCGCGCCGCAGGGTGGCAGAGAGCCGCAGCCTGACGTGCGCAACGGAATACAAAGGCGTCCCCCTCAAGGGCAAAACTGAAAAAGACCGGCGGATTCACCTCATTCCCAAACCAGTCCCGCGCGAGACTGGTGAGGGGAGGAGGCCCGTTGCCGGAAACCGTATAGATGGTCATTTCGTTGGTGTTCAAACGATCTGTTTAAAAGAGGTGGATATTTAAGAATTGTGAACAATTTAGCTCGATCAAACTGGGTGGACGAACTACACTGAAACCGTCTTGGAGTCCCGATCCATGTTGAATTTGCAACCAATCGAATATGTCGGCAAATCTGCCCGCCACCAACCACGGAAGAAAAAAGGCCCGAGAGGATCCGGTTTCTTCGGCGGCTGGGTCCTTCTCGTCCTGGTGATCGCGATTGGTTTCTTTTTCCTGCGGCCGATTATTCCCTTTCTGCAGTCGCAGCGGGCCCAGGCCTCCGCGGTAAACAAGAAGAAGGCGATTGCTGAACTCCGGAGCTCGGAAGAGTTCTCCAAGAATCTTGCCGCTGCCGCTCTGGAGCGCACCAAGGAAACGGTGGACTACGATCCCGCTTACTATGATCTGGCCTATCCGGGGGGCGATCTCCCTCCGCACAAGGGTGTCTGTACCGACCTCGTCGTGCGAAGCTACCGGACCCTGGGAGTCGATCTTCAGCAGCTTGTGCACGAAGACATGTCCGCCCATTTCCGTCTCTATCCTCAGCTCTGGGAGCGCAAAGGCCCGGACAGCAACATCGATCACCGCCGGGTGCCTAATCTCCAGCGTTACTTTTCACGGTTCGGGAGGATTCTCGAAAATTCCCACTCGCTCGACGACTACGAAGTTGGCGACGTGGTGACCTGGAAACTCCCCTATGGTGCGGCGGAGCAGGCCGGCAGCCACATCGGTATCGTGGTTCCCGGTCCTGGCGCCCGCGGCAACGAGAAATGGGTTGTTCACAACATCGGCTCCGGGCCTGAATGGGAAGACAAGCTCTTTGACTACGAGATCGTGGGCCACTTCCGCTTCGCCCCGCTCCACGAGCCGATGACCGCTTCCGCCGGCCGAAAGACCGGGGCGACTCTCTCGACTTCGCCCTGAACGCCGTCTCGCCATCTTGCCGGGGCCAGGGAGAACCACGAAGGCCGTGGGATGTCCGGGCTCCCGCCCTCCCGGAGGCTGCCGCGTGCGGTGGCCATGCGCACATTTGTTTCGTGCATCTCCCTGCGGGTACAAAAACAAGGCAGTTTCACAAAGGAAGTGAGATCGCTAAGCCGTGTTGACTAGTAGTTGATTTATTTTGGCAGGACTTGGGATCTCACTCCTTCGATTGACTGCCTGTTACAGTCTCAACCGGGGCCGTCGCAGACGATTTTCAAATCTCTGATTTTATTGCCTCCTCCGGCCGGGAAGGCCCGGGATTGCCTTACTTCTCAAATAAATGGTGTTTGGGATCACCGGAGGAGAGGAGGTAAGACAGAAGGTCCAGGATGTCGTTGTCGGTCATGGAGGACAGGAGCCCGGAGGGCATCATCGTAATCCCGGACGGCTCGATGGAAACGATCTCTCCGGCATTGATGCTCGTGGTGGCATTGGCTTGCATCATGTCGGTGGTGACCCGGTAATCGTCACCTTTGAGGTTCATGATCCGGCCCACCACTTTCCCGCCATTCCTGAGACGGAAGACGCTGGCACCGTACTGGTCACTGATCTCCCTGCCGGGTTCGACGATGGATTCGAGGAGATCGTGTGGACTGAACTTGCCGGAGACCGCGGTGAGATCGGGCCCCACCGCCCCTCCCTCGTTGCGAAAGCGGTGGCAGACATGGCAACTGCCCACCCCGAACATCTTCCGGCCGTTGGCAAAATCGCGCCCCCCTTCCAATCCCGCTCCCAGAAGTCCCTGCAGATCTTCCATCTTCCAGGCCCTGATGAAGGTCCGGGGGTCGCTGCTGAACTGGGGCGGGCCTTCCTCTCCCCTGGTCTTGAGGATCCTGTCCAGTTCCGGGGTCCGTTGCCCCGCGGGCAGGGAGGCCACGGCATCTCTCCGGATGTCTGCGAGGTAGGCCCTGAAACGGGGGCCCCCGTGGTAGTTTCCAGCCCGGATAAACCAGCGGAAATACTTCACCCGGAGAGCCGGGGTCCACCCCTCCTTCATGAAGCGGAGATTCATGGCATAGGTGATCTGCTCCTCCTGGCCGGTTGCGCTCTCAAGCAGCGCAAGGGCCCTGGGCACAACCGCGGGGGCCTCCAGAAAGGCCAGCAGGACGGTCAACTCACGATTCTCCTCGACCGAGGCCGCCGGGTAGATTCCGTCGAGCCACGCCAGGAGCCGGCCCCGGATCTCCCCCTGCGGTTTTTCCCCGCGTGCCAGGATCAGAGTCAGGGCTCGCAGGAGGTTGAGCCGGTCCTGCTTCCCTTCGATTTCCAGGTAATCGAACTTGAGCACCTTGCCCATCACTTCTCCTGCCGAGCGTGGTCCGTCGGCGCGGGCCAGGGCGATCAGGCCAAGCCCCGCCCGGCTGATGTCCTCCTCCCCGAGGACGAGAGCCTTCCACCGTTCCACCGGATGCTTCTCAAGCACCACCCGCATGGCATGCCGCAAGCCACGGTCGCTTCCGTCTGCAAGGCGGGTCCAAAGCCTGGCGAGATCCTCCGGGGTCTGACGCCTGGCTCCCTTGCGCAGGAGCAACTCCATTTCCTGGCGACTCGCCCTGGGAGAGGGGCGCGGGAGAGGGGCCGGCCGGGGCAAACTGACGTCTTCCTTCCCACGATAGGTGACGCGATAGAGTCCGGACTGCACCCGTCGTCCCCCGATGGTGAAATACATGGCCCCGTCCCCGGGATTGATCAGGATGTCAGTGAGGGGAAGAGGGGCGGCACTGGCAAACTCCTCGAAGCGGCCGCCATAAGTCGATCCCTTCTCACTGAGGTGCACGGCATAGAGCTTTCCGTAGGACCAGTCGCAGGCGAAGAGGGCCTCCTGATGCTTTTTCGGAAACTTCGCTCCATAGCCGAAACACACCCCCGTGGGTGATCCCGGCCCGATATCAACTGCCGTCCCAAAGGTATCGCGGTAGTGTTCGGGGAACTTGGCGGATCCTGTTCGCCAGCCGAAGTCGGCCCCGCTGATGACATGATTGATGCGGGTGGGCCTGTACCAGGGGGTATTCAGATCCCCTTCCATGTCCGCGTCATAGGTGAAGAGTTCTCCCTCGCGGTTGAAGGCGGCATCATACTGATTGCGGAAGCCGGTCGCGATAACCTCCCAGGTCGCGCCTTCGGGATCAATCTGCGCAATGTGACCGCCCGGGGCCCTCGCCCCCTTCATGAAGTGCTCCATGGGGGGCAGGAGCTGGTCTTCACCCCAGAGTTCTGGCACCCGGGAATGGGTGTAGTTCCCGGGCAACTGGGTCTGGTTTCCCAGCATCACCATGAGGCTCCTGCCATCGGGGGTGGGAAGAATGGCGTGCGGCCCATGCTCACCCCCGGTGGCATCCAGCTCCCTGATGGTCACTACCTTGTCGAACTCGTCATCACCGTCTGTATCGAGAAGGCGGAAGACGCCCGAACCGGTCCTGCTGTGGCGCGAGTTGACCACCACGTAAAGACTGCCAAAGGCATGGCAGAGCCCCTGGGCGTGCCCAATGGGAAGATCGATAGTCTCGATGGTGGCCGGATCGAGAGCCTCGTTGGCCGGAGGGGCGGGGAAGCGGTAAAGGCTGCCGTATTGATCACTCACAATAAAGCGCCCCTTGTCATCCTGGCACATGGCAACCCATGATCCCTGGCGGTCCCGCGGGACCGAGTAAAGGAGCTCGACCGCGAAGCCCTCCGGCACCTTGATCTTTTCTGCCGGGGTAGCCGTTCGCTGGGCCGGGAGAGGGGCCAGAGTCAGCACGCTCAATAGGGCGACGGAAGGGAATCGCTTCATCGGGAATTCAAATCTCAGACTTCAGATTTCCTGCTCCTGTTCCAGTTCAATCCGCCGCCAGATCTCCCCCAGTTCCTCATTTGTGAAAGAGGTGGGCATTTTAGCCTTTCCACAAGTTGGACAAAAAAGCGCCCGTCCCGCGGCCCTGTCGTCTCGATTTCCCCGAGCACCGGGTTTCCCGGGCGCAGCCCTGCAAGCCCAACCGTAAGATCTCGAAAACCCTCCTCCCCATTTGCCCCTTGCCGAACTGTGTTCTGACCGTTCCCCTTGCAGCCTGTCCCGCCACCGCATGGAAGAGCCGTCTCCAGCGATCACCAACGAGCTCCTCGAGCGCGTCAGGTCAGGTGACGAATCGGCCAACCGGACCCTGGTGGAAATCCTCTATCCCACCGTGCGGGCCAACGTCCGCAACCACCTGCGAAGGCTGGCTGATCACGACGACGTCTCCCAGGAAGTCTTCCTCAAGATCTTCCTCAAGATCGACCAGTACAAAGGGCCGCAACCCTTCGATCACTGGGTTTCCCGCATCGCAGTGACCACCTGCTACGACTGGCTGCGCAAACACCGTGCCCGGCCCCTGGTGGCATACTCGGATCTCACTGAAGCCGAAGTCGAGATCATCGAGAAGAGCCGCCCGGCCACCACCACTGGGATTTCCGACACCCACCGGGAGCTCTTTTCGGGTCTCCTCGACAAACTGATCGCCACCCTCAATCCCCGGGAACAAATCGTGATCCGCCTCCTCGATCTGGAGGAACACTCTGTCCGGGAGATTTCTGAGCTCACCGGGTGGGGCGCCAGCAAGGTGAAAGTCACCGCCATGCGGGCCCGCCGAAAACTGGCCGAACAACTGCAACGCCTGGAAACCAGTCACGAGCGGGAGGAGGGCGACCGCTGAACTCCAACTAACTCCAAACCATGTCCGATCCTAACGAAGACAACCACTGGAACCGCCTGGTCGATGCCGCCAGGGACGCAGGAGCCACCACAGACGATGCCCGGGAGCAAAAGGCTCCCTCCTCCTTCGTCTCCGGGGTGATCACAATGCGGGAAGGACTATGGAAGTTTGCAACAACCGTGCTCTGGCGCCGCTGGTCGCTGGTGGCGGCCCTTCTTGCAATTGCGCTCTACCTCATCTTCTACTTTGTCATGAAATCAAATCCACCCGCCCGGGCTCCCACCCCGGCGCCGTCCCAAACTCTTCCTCAACCTCCCGACCCCGCACAATGAAGCCAACCTTCAAAGACTACCTGAACATTGTCCTGGCCCTTCTCGCCATCTTCCTCTGTGGCTACGGGATCGGATTCCTGTTGGGCGAACGCAAGGGGCAAGACAATCAGCCCCCCCCACCCGCTCCCCCCTCCCAACCGGCCCCCATCGTCGATTGGGAGTCCTGGGAACGCTCTACAGTCCAGACCATTGAGGAGGCCATTGGCGAACTGACCCCGGAACAACGGCAATCCATCCGGCGCGAGGTCTCCGAGACCGCCAAGCGAATCAGGACCGCCCGGCAATCCGGTCGCAGGGAATTCCAGGCCCTCCACCAACGACTGAAGCAACATCTCACCCCGGAACAGCAAACCAGACTTCCGGGATCCTCCCCCAATTGAGGGAGAAATGGAATGAATTCACTTCGTTCCCCTCTCTAGGTGTAACCATGGGCAAATCGTCCTCGTCAGCCCTTACAAGGAGGCTTTCTGCCCACTCGGTTAATACCCCCCCAGGGCCGGG
>Ga0066832_10000189_pt1 | contig 17725 bp, 6 predicted proteins | sample ETNtaG_35_FD_66731 | JGI IMG/M metagenome (GOLD analysis project Ga0066832, IMG submission 66731) | Marine microbial and viral communities from oxygen minimum zone, Eastern Pacific Ocean - ETNP201306PF51B | ecosystem: Environmental > Aquatic > Marine > Oceanic | place: Pacific Ocean: Eastern...
TGTGTAGTGAAACCAATTATGAGTTCTTCCGGTAAAGGCCAATCAGTGATTCACACCGCCCAGGATATCGACCACGCCTGGAACTACTCGCAAGCCGGTGGTCGTGTGGCCGACTGCAAAATCATCGTGGAAGGATTCGTCAATTTCGATTACGAACTAACGCTATTGACCGTTCGTCATCGTGACGGTATCTCTTTCTGCGATCCAATTCGACACCTGCAAATCGATGGAGACTACCGCTACAGTTGGCAACCGGCCGAGTGTCAAGCCTCAGTTTTGGCCCAATGCCGGCAAGTGGCTGAAACCATTGTCCGGGACCTGACTGACGATACCGATGATGGCATCTGTTACGGTATCTTTGGCGTGGAACTCTTTGTGGAAGGTGACCAGGTCTATTTCAGCGAAATTTCCCCCCGTCCACACGATACCGGCTTAGTTACGCTAGTTAGCCAGGACCAATCTGAGTTCGCACTTCACGCCAAAGCTATTCTGGGACTTCCCATTCCCGACATCCGCACTGTTTCCCCCGCGGCCTCAGCAGCGTTGGTGTTGGCCTCTGACAGTGAAGAGCCGTTTACCTACGACATCTCGGACATTTTAGCTACCGGTTGTGAAGTCCGACTGTTTGGCAAACCCTCCATTATCGGCCAGAGGCGAATGGGTGTTGTGTTGAAAGCTAGCCAAGACCCCATCCACGCCTTGATAGATGCTACCATTGGTGCCCAGAAACTAAAACAGTTTCAGAGCGACATATCATAATCGATACCTGACCATCTGTTTTTTTAAGGCTTTAACCATCGCTCCGCAAGACAGCAATCAGATCAGAGGGCCCCACGTTTCAACCTCACCTCTTTGAATGGTGCGCAAATACTTTCCTCGATTAGAGTGGGTACCACAGAGTTCAGTAGTAGACATCAGGAAATAAAGTTTCTCTCAACGATACCAATGAAACTAATTTTAGAGGCGGGATAGTATCTGACGCAGATACCGGGCATCTTCCGTTGCCCACCGGGCCAGATTAGGGGGCGAGACCTCAGCATAACCAACCTGACGGATGATGGCTTCGTCGAACTGATATTCGGTGTGAACTGTCAGCGGGCCGGTAAACCCGACCTGATCTAGTGCCTTTAGACTTTGTTCCCAATTCACGATTCCTTCTCCAAGTTTGACAAAACAGGGGCGATAGGGTGGTTTCTTGTCATCTGGTTGATGTTTATCTGACGATAGGATATAAAACGCATCTTTGATTCCAACCACGGATAGATAATCACCCATCATAGATAGCCCCATTTGCCAATCTTCGCCATCCAGCGCCAAATGTCCCAGGTCGGGGTAGGCTCCGATCTCTTTTGGGCTGAAGCCTTCAAGCAACTGCATCAGCCCTGAGACATTGGAACCCAGACAGGCGCCACTGTGTATCTGGTAACAGGTCTGAACCTGATACTGACGGCTGAGGGCGGCGAAACCGTCTAATGACCTTCGGGCTTGATCGGCTACCTGCCAATAGTCGTCACCGGGTCTAAATTGCCAGAATCCGATTTTCAAGCGCGGGATTTCAGCTTCAGCGCAAGCTGTGTAGAATTGTTCTGCAGTTTGGTCAGGTTGGTTGAAATCGACCGCCGCCGTAGCTAAGGGACAGGTAAGCCCTTGTTGTTGCCAGAGACGGTGGGCTGCGGGGAGTTCCGTCATCACATTACCAGCGTGAATCGGGTGATTGGGCCGAATGCAAATATCAAGCCCATCGTAGCCGAACTGTTTCGCTGTTTCACCCAACTGTTCTACCGACAGGTGGTTAAAAAACTTTGAGTTGAGTACAATTTGCATGGCTGATAACTTCCTGGGGCAGAGGATTAAATCTTGTTAAGCCAGGCCAGTTGGCATTAAAATCAGTTCTGGAACGTAAGCACGAGGGGGTAGGGTAGCTATGAAGAGACAGGTGTCGGCGACATCTTCTGGCTGTAGTGCTTGAGCAACCACCTCTGGCGGTGTTGGTACCGGTCGTTTTAGAACCAGCGGTGTATCGGTTAGCCCTGGAAAGATCATCGAAGTCCGAATCCCGTTTTCTTTCTCTTCCTTGAAGGTGCCATGGGCCAAACCGACCATCCCGTGTTTGGTAGCCTGGTAGGCAACGCCGGAGGTATCAGGATAAGGGACCGCCGCACTGGAAATATAGATGATTAATCCTTCTGCCTGCTGACGCATGGTGGGCAACACTGCTTTGGTACAGTAAAACGCGCCGGTTAAGTTAGTCTGAACCATCATCTCCCAAGTCTGGTTAGACAGAATTTCCAGACGACGATCTGGAATGTTGGTACCAGTCGCATAAACTAGAATATCGATGCGACCAAACCGGTCTACTGTCTGCTGAATCAGATGATCAACCTGGTCCGGGTGCTGAATATCGGTTTGACAGGGAAGCACAGCCTGATCGTCTTCGACCAACGTTGCGATCTCAGAAGTCAATTCATTCAGGATTTGCAGCCGTCGAGCGGCGAGGACAACCTTGGCTCCTTCCTGAGCGAAAGTTAAGGCGGTAGCTCTACCCATGCCACTACTACTACCAGCGATAATGGCGACGCGATCTTTAAGTCTAGAGTTTTTGAGAACTTGCCCCATACCAGTCTCCTATTTATTACACGATTCAAAATTGCCGAAGGTTATCGGAACAGAAAAATAACCACTAGATTATAGCACTCTTTTACCAGTCTTATCCACGCCTACAAAGATAAAAAGAGCGTATTGGTCATGAAGAAACCGACAATAACCGGTCTATGCCCAACTCCAGTGAGAGAATTTTCCTGATCCTTGGGCTTGAGTTTTAGACCTGTTTTCAGTCAGCGGATGGTACCCGCTCTTGCGGATATACACAGTCCACTCCCCCGTCCTCATCCCCTAGGTCAGAGTTGAGGACACACTTTCACAGGGACGATCAAGGCTAAAAAATGGGAGGATTTGGCCGCCTATTGAGAGCTGTGAAATAAGCCATTCGCTTTTAACTCTCTACTCAATGATTATTGTTTCTTAATAGCGAAATAGGCGACAGAAGCAATTAAGCTAATACAGAGGCTAACGACACAAGAGAGGGTAAAAGCAGCAATGGTAGGTAGAATATCAGAGATATTAATTTCTGGTTTTTTCACTTCAGTTTCTCGGCGGATATAAGATTGTACGGGTACGCAGTAGGTGCGCCGTCCTATCTAATCCAACGCCGGGTAGATAGATGCGTTTCGATTTTCGTAAAGCTGGTGCTAGAACCGCATCAGACAAGCGATGCGATGAGCATGGCCAAGTCCCGGGTCAGGCACAATGGCATAATCGAATTGGAAGTGAATGCCCTCTAGTGAGATCCGCCCTCGACGGCGCAAGCCGATGCCAGCGGTAAGGCCATCTCTGGGATTTTCTCCCTGGCTGGCATTGTAGCCTAAACGGACCGCAATCAAATCTGAGAACCAGTTCTCAAAACCGAGGTGTAAGATGGGGAACCCGTCGATCAGCGGATAGCTGAGATCCGCTACTATTGAAATTGACTCTTCTGGATGGAGTGAAACACCACTACGGATTATCATTGGTAATGAACCATTGCTAGTGGTTTGTCCGACGTTCTGGGCTGAAAATCCCAAGCCGATGGCCTTGCCAAATGGTTGCAGGAAAACGCCTAAATCTCCGGCATAACCCAGTGTATTCTCGACGCTTAGTTGCTCGACAACTGCTTTAGCAGTTAGGCCAACAGCGATCTGCTGTCTCAGTTGATAGGCCAAACTGAAACCTGGCGCGAACCCACCAACAGTAACCTCCTGGTCTGGGTCAGCCGTTGGTCCTTGACGGAAGTCAACACGGGTGAACACACCTTGCAAGCTAATTCCCCAAACTGCCTTTTCATTCAGGCGTTGACCATAACTGAGTGCTTGAGTATAGACTTTTCCGATGGAAAAATTTTGCATAGCCGAAAACTCTTGATCCTGGATTGAAGTCAGTCCAGCGGGATTCCAAAAGAGCGTGTTTACGTCGTCGGCCAGTCCGGTGAAGGCTCCACCCATTCCCATCGGACGGCTACCAGCGTCGATTTTAAGAAAAGCGGCCGCAACAGTGCCAGCCTTTTTATGGATATCATCAGCCGCTGCGGTTGTGCTGACAAAGAGAAATAAGAGTACAGCCATAGAAAATAGACTAATAATCCTGGCACTAAAACGTTTTTTCATTTTTCTTCCTAATTCAGATTTTGAATCCAATTTTTAGTAAAGGGAAATAGGCGGTTGAAAAGTAGATTCAATAGGAACGACTGCGCCACCCTGTTCAGCTGAATCCAGAATACCGAGACAAATCTCCAAAACGTGATTGGCTTGCCGCCCTGTGCACCGTTGTGGTGCATCCTTCCTGACAGCATCAGCCATTTGAAAAACGGCCCGCCCCCACTCGACGCCAGCAAAAGGCTCAGCCACGTAAGGGATGGGTTGCCAGCCGTGGTCGAAGGTGTGTAACTCGACAGCGGCATTGAAATCGTGTGATGAGGAAATAAAGATTGATCCGGTTTCACCATGAAACTCAGCGCCAACCTGCTTGCTAAAGCCCAGAAAGCTGGCCGTTAAGCGGGCAGTAATTCCGGAATCGAAGTGCAAAAAACCGGTTACCTGGTCAGGGGTTGTCACCCGATAAGACTCGCCTGTATTTGAACGCCGCTCCGGTTGACAGATTTCAGCATGTCCTTGCACATCCTTAACTCGACCTAAAACCGAAGTCAGAAATGTTAAAGCATAGACGCCAACGTCTAGCATGGGGCCAACGCCTTGTTGATAAAAGGGAACCGGATTCGAGTGCCAGCGCTCAATTCTAGCCCAGTTCATTTCAGCATAAGCGGTCAATACCTGACCAATTTGGCCAGATTGGATAGACCTCAAAACCGTTTGCTGGCCTTCACCCAGGAAAGTGAAGGGTGAGGCACTCAACCTTAATCCCTTCTCCTCGGCCAGGTTGACGACCATTTGACCATCTTGCCGATTAGTAGCCAGCGGTTTTTCGACATGAACATGTTTCCCTGCCTTAAGGGTGGCCTCCGTAACCTCAGCGTGAGCCGAGTGGATGGTCAGGTTGACGACCGCTTCGACCCGGCCATCACCCAAAACGGCTTCCAGACTGGAATAGGCTTGACCACCAAATTCTTCTGTATAGGCATTGGCTCGTTCTGAGTCGATGTCGTATGCTCCTAAGATCTGGACCTTTTCCGGCCTGGTGTTGAGGCTGTTTCCATAAGCCCGTGAGATGTTACCACAACCAACGATAGCGACTCGAAACGGTGAATCTTGGCTCATTGATGATTACTCCACAACCAGGATTTTTCCGACGGTATTAGCTGTCTCATCGGCGTTATTCAAAATCTCTAAACGGAACAGGTAAATACCTTTAGCCACTTCAGCCCCCGAGGAGTTACGCAAATTCCATTCAATAGCCGTATCTTTTCGACCTGAAGATACATTTTTATACTTACGAAGATAGATCAGATCGCCCGACAGATCGTAGACGCTAAACTTCAGATCGACCGTCTCACTACTAGCAACATTGGGATCAAAAGAGATATGCGCCTTGCCGCCCAGAGAGACGGGATTCGGCCAACAGAAGGTGCTGCCTTTGAAACCGAGAGAGACCGTAAAGGTCGCTTCCCGTTTTCCGTAGGTCTCAGCATTCCCCGCTTTATCGTAAACACGAACGCTGAGAACGTACTTACCAGATTTAGGTGGCAGATACTCAATTTCCCAACTGTTCCATTCATCGCTACCACCTTCGCTTTCGTCGGTTGCCAAGGCCGGTTCGATCTCTTTTCCGTCTGGGCCGGTACCAACAATCTCAACTCGATTGACACCGGAGGCCGGGATCTGCTCACTAGCCGGATCTGAAGCGGTGCCCTTCATCACCAGAGCTTCGCCCTCCTCCATTTCATCGTCACCGTCATCAGTGATATGTGCTATTGGCGGAACAGTCTCATAAAGAAATTCAGTGCCGATAGTGGTTGAAGGTTGGAATCCTAGATTCTGTGGATCCAGACCAACGCTGGTGATTAGCACTTTGTAGTAGCCTTGAGCAGACAGTAACTCCGATGAACTGAAAGTGAGTTGATCGATGCCATTCTGAATCAGACTGCCAGCGACCGGGTTTTCTTGTGGTGAAAGCACCGAAATAGTAGATCTTGCCAGATCGACACCTAATCCATCTGCGTCGGCCATCTTGGCCGAAATCACGACCGAACCGCCGCGGCCTGCAACTGAAGGGTAATCTTCATGATTCGCATCTACGATCAGTAGCTGACCATTGATTTGTAGATCTGCAGTTTGGATCACAGGAGGACGAGTATCGTAGTCAAACTCGTAGTCCCAGGCCAACTTGTTTCCTGCCAGATCTTCAACGGTGATTTTGAGTTGGTATTTACCGTCCTGACTACCGTCACTGGCTAAAGGGGCGTTGAGGTGGAAAGTGACAACGCCTGTAGCCGAATCGACGGTTGTTCGACCTGACACGGATTTGTTATCAGTTGTTTTTAGCTCGATTGCAATTGGTAGAGGGCGTTCAGACCAATCAATGTCAGAGCCCGGTGAAGGGTCCGTGACAGGGAATTGAATCGCGATTAGGGAGTTATTGGAACCCAATTGGGCTACATTTAAAAGGACCTGTGTTTCATCGATTTCCGGCGTTACGGTATCATGGGTAAATGACATCAACTGTGGCTGCCCTTTTTGGCCGTTGGCACTAATCGGCGTAAAAACAATGGTATAAACTCCATCATCAGATCCATCATCCTTGAGAGGTTCTTTGAGGCGATACTGTAAATTCGACGCCCCGTCTCCATCTTGGTAGCCCATAACGACCTGGCCCCCCTCGCTCTCTAGATGTAGAGTAGATAGATGAGCACCAACGTCTGCCGGAAGTTTAATCGAAACAACGTCTAGTTCTTGCCGGCTAAAGGCTTTTTCCGCCGGTCGGGTTAGAGGCGTGGTTGAAGCTGCTACTAAAAGGTTGGACAGACTGATGAACCCACTTTCAAAAGAGGCCTGATTCCCGGCCCGGTCAGCGGTTTCTAAGTGAATTAAGTACGAACCGCTACTTGTCAGATCATTGATTTGGAATACCAATTTGGATTTACCATCGTGGCTCATTTGGCCCTGAATCTGGTTGCCGTCAGTATCCGTTAAGGTCAAGGTTGTTTGGTCAAAATCAATCCCACTGTCACCGTCATCTTCCAAATTAACGGCAACTTCAGTAACAGTCTCTTTGATCAATGACCCGTCTTTAGGCGTAATAGTGGCTAACGTTGGGGCTTGAGTATCGTAGATTACCAGGTGATTGACTACCGCTTTATTCCCAGCTTTATCGGTCAAGTCGATTATCAGTTTGTATCTACCATCATTGGTGCCGTCTTTGGAGAAAGGTGGGTTAAAAGTGAAGTAGAGATTCTGTGCACTATCGTGCGTCAGGAATGCACTAATCGCCTTATCTCCGCTATCGTGAAGTACTATCTTCTGCTTCTCCATATCGAGTCCCGCAGGACCGTGATCAACGACTGCGACCATGATTTGCGCTGTTGGATTAGACAAATAGGAAATCGGTTGAGTTAGATTCACGATCGTAGTGCTGGTGATTTCGGGTTGTTGGGTATCTAAAATGAATTTCTGCACCGATGGAGGTCCTGAAATTCCACGGTTGTTAGTAGGAGTGATGGTAACCGTATAATTGCCATCGTCAGTGCCATCATTGGTTAAGTTTGTCGGTGCCCACCCGATCTGATTCGGCTTTAGCCTAGTGGTTTTACCCATCACCGCCCCGTTTGCGCCGGCCACTTCGACAGTTGAATGTTTAGCATCCGCATCGGTTAAGTCAGCGACGATATTACTCAACCGTTCCGCAATTTTTATCGATGTGACTTCTGGCTCGGAGAGGTCGAGGCTGATTTGATAGAGGTTTGTATGACCCGTATTACCCGCCAGGTCTTTCGGTGTAACCGCTAATGTATAGAGCCCTGTGAGTTGTATCTCTGAGAACTTGGCTGTAATCGTATCAACACCATTGTTCTCAACTTCCATTACCCCGCTACTTTCCATCTCCATGCCAATCTCTAAACCCTGATTGGTCTGTAAGCTGACTGACGAGCCAACTAGATCAACGCCGGTAGACGTCTGAGTCGGTACATCGGTCAGCTTAACAGTAATGGAAGAAAAAGCCTCAGTAATCTCAACAATACGTCCGGCGATAAGCGAGGTAGGTTTTTTGGTCGCTACAGACACCGAACTAACCTGAGGGCTTTTTGTGTCATAGGTGAATTGAGATTCATAGGAGAGAATCTGCTGTTTGTCTTTCGCCACCACAACTTGAATGGTATATTCGCCGTCGACCGATCCATCTTGGGGCAAAGGTTGGCTCAAAAACCAACTGGCCGTAGTTCCACTATATTCCTGCCGCCCTGCAACTTCGGTCTGATCGGGAGCTATCAGCCGAACCTGAGCTTGATTTTCGATTTCAGCCTCTGACATGTTTTCAATGGTCACACTAACTTGCTGTAGATTATTAACCTTACTATACTGAGCAGGTTGGGTGATAGTAACCGTAGCAGATCGCCAAGTAACGGAAAACTGACGGCGGTAAGTGGTTGAATTGCCCGCCATATCTGCAGCTACAACTTCTACATAATAGTCACCATCGATAGAGTTGTCTGATTTAGGCTGACTGTTTAGGGTCAGTGTAACTACATCTTCACCAGTTTCGACGTTATGTTGAAAATCCTGAGTCGCGCTGAGTTGGCCGGAAGGGGAGACCAATTGTACTGACGTCTGCTGATCGTCAACCCCACTACCGGAGCCAGCATCGGTCAGTGTTACGGTGTAAGTCGTTGGCAGCCCGATGATTTGTCCTTGTAGATTGGCCTTGGTGACTGTTGGTTCCGAACTGGTTAAATAGACAACTGAAGTCACCACTGGAGGCTGAACGTCGGAGGTCCAAACGACGGAAAACTGGCGACGGTAAGTGGTTGAATTACCCGCCATATCTACGGCTACGACCTCTACATAATAGTCTCCATCGATAGAGTCATCTAATTTAGGCTGACTATTTAAGGTCAGTGTAACTACATCTTCACCAGTTTCAGTGTTATGTTGAAAATCTTGAGTTGTACTAAGTTGCCCGGAGGGAGAGACCAATTGTACTGATGTCTGCTGACTGTCAACCCTACTGCCAAAACTAGCATCGTTCAGTGTAACGGTGTAAGTCGTTGGTAGCCCGATGATTTGTCCCTGTAGATCAATCCCGGTACTGCCGGCCCCATCTGAATTGGTTGGGTAAGTAACCGAACTCACAGATGGAGGCTGGGTATCGAAGATTATACTACCTGTCCAGACCTCGCTGTAATGCCCAATCATCTCAACTGCCGGCAGAATAGAGAGCGCATAGTTCCCATCCTGACTTCCATCTCTAGACAGTGACTGACCAAGCGTAAAGGTCATCTGCTGCTGACCATCGTTGGTTACAATACCAGCTATCGTTTGATTGGCTGGATTCTTGACGTCGAAAGTTGTTTGGCTGAAATCGATATTCTGCTGACTCTTAAGGGTCACCAAAATTGATTCCAGGTTGTTGGTAATGCGAGGCGAAACATCGACCACCTGGGCAGGTTCGATACCATAAGTATAATAAAAGGTTTGTGGCACACCGGTATTACCTGCAGTGTCAGCGAGTGCAACCTGTAAAGCATAAATACCGTTAGATTCCAGTTCAGCTGAATTGTAGGAGGCTTTACCCGACCCGTCATAGACAGCTTGACCTTGAACCGCAACTCCGTCTGAATTAAACAATTGAAAACTAGAAGCAGAAATATCAAAACCGCTCCCTTGATCAACGATACTAAACGTTACTGCCACCTGATTGTTCGAAAGTTTTTGGTAAAGTGTTTTAGTCTCAGTAGCGGTTGAAGAATCGATAGTCGGCGGTTGAGTATCATAACGAATCTGTCGTGAATCGGTCGCAGTCGATCCTAGCTTGTCCACCACCTTAATCGACATAGTATAAATCCCGTCGGCAGAGCCATCAGTCGGTAGAGATAAGCCATTTAGTGTCAATACCAGATCGGTGTGGGTGGTCGTGCCATCGATGATTTTTCCGTCGGAATTGGTCACCGAGATAGTAGTTTGGTCGAAGTCGATCCCTTTCCCACTTCGATCCAAGAGCGTGGCGGAAACAGTTGTTAAGTGGTTAATGGCAATACTGGCTTCCGGTGAGATGCTAATAACTTCTGGTAATTGGGTGATATAGTAAAAAGGAATTTGTTGCGTACCACTTGTATTGCCAGCCAGATCGGTTGCAGTAATTTCAATCAGATATAAACCATCTGCCGTTCCATCAGTCGGTAAAGCGGTGAATGTCAGTTGTATCTGGTTCGCGCCGTTGTCAGTCGAAGTAGCTGAAACGTTTTCGGCAGGTGAAGCCAACGTAACTTGTGTTTGGCTAAAATCAATCCCACTTAAATTGTCGCTCAGGGTGATGGTAATATCACTCAGTGTAGAGACTTTAGCATCTTTAGCCGGCGTCGTACTCGTCAGGGTTGGGCCGATGGTGTCGACGGTTAGCTTCGTCTCCTGCTTATAGTTATACCCCTCAAGATCGGTAAAAGTTGCAACGGTTGTGTATATGCCATCTTTAGAACCATCCCCAGGTAGTGGGGCCGCAATTCGCCAAACCAGGTTCTGGTCTGTTTTTTCAAGTTCTTTGGCATTTACAGTATTACCACTCGCATCATTAACCACCAGGCTTGATTTTTCCATATCCAAACCTAATCCGGCATAGTTTAGTATTTGGGCCGAGACCGTAGTCAGGGAAACGATTGAGGTGTCGCTCGGATCCAGCTGTATTTCTGGCGTTTGTAGATCGACATAAAATGGATATTCGATTGTTTGCTGCTTATTGCCTGTTAAATCTACGGCGGCAGCGGAAAAGATGTAATCACCAGAGGGCAATCTCGATTCAAATCGTAGCTCGATGTTTTGTGGCTCGGTTGACGAAGCGCTGTCAACTTGCAGGATCGCAGGAACCATAGATCCATCACTTTTAGACACCGAAATTTTGGTGGCTTCGGCATCAATACCCGAGATTACTGCACTTCCGTTCTGGTCGGTAAAAGTCGCCGTGATAGCTGTTAACGACTGGTCGACACGGAGTTTATCCAGCGAAAAGTTAAATGGACTGGTCGATGTCAGTTCAGGTGGCTGAGTATCATAAATAAATGTAGTCGTTTGCTGATGCACATTACCAGCCATGTCAGCGACGTTGACGGCAATCTGATATTGACCGTCATCAGTTCCATTGGTTTGTAGGGCACTATCAAGCTGCAAGTGAATCGTATCGGCGTCGACTTGAGCTAGAATACCGTTCACAACAGTGCCAGCTCTGGATAGCTGAATTGCGGAATTGACCAGGTCTAAGCCAGAAACACCGTTGTCGGCCAAGTCCGCTTCGACGGAACTAACAGTACTGTTGATGTTGCTTGGTCCAACAAAAACTATATTGTCGAGTCGAACTTGAGATACAACGGGTTGCCTAGTATCGAAAGCGAAGCCCAACGTTGATGTATTGCTGTTACCTGCTAAGTCGAAACCTTTAATAGTGACGGTATAAGTACCATTTTCAGACACCAGGTCGAGTTGGTTATCCAGAATCTGCACCAGCGTATTTCCGTCTTGGCGAGAAGTTCCAGCCTGAAAGATACCATTTGCATCTTTGACTGTAATGGTCGATTGGTCAAAGTCGATCTGGCTACCCGTATCAGAGCCAAAGATCGCGCTCAATTCCGAAACCGGGGTGTTGAGATTGGCATTGGCTATCGGTGACGATTGAGTGATAGTTGGCTTTTCAGTATCGACTTGAACTGTGTCTACTACAGTCGTACTCTGGTTACCTGCTAAGTCAGTGCCTTGTAATTGTAGCGGATAAGAGCCATCTGGCAGAACCATTCCGAGCCCATTTTTACCATCCCAGTTTAGAGTATGACCTCCCGCAGCTAAATTTGACAATTGTACTGTTGGGTGGCTGGGAATTAGTAATTGCAACTCTGATAGCGTTTCATCCAAAGTATAATTGAGAGTCAGGGTATCCCGACTACCGTCACTGTTGGGCGAAAACTCAGAACGGGTGACTTGAGGGGAAACTTGGGGGGGTTGTGTATCAACGGTTATGGAAAAGGTTCTGGTATGATCCGTCCGGGTTGGGTTCAGCAGTTCATCTTGAAAAAAGTCGATTTGTAATTGCAGTTGGTAAGTTCCATCAGCAACTAACTTAGAGTTGCTATCGCGTCCATCCCATTCAATATGAATACGCTTCAGGTCATCATTAACTGTCAGGCCCGGACCAAATTTACCTAGGACTGACCAGTCATCATCGGCATCAAATTTGTTATCGGGTTGACCAACGCCACCCGGTCCATGAACGTCGATGACAATCTGATATTCACCCGTGGTGCCGTCCATAACAAAGACGATTTCAAGCTCATCTTGGGTTCCATCGGCATTTGGACTAAAGAACGAATCCTGACCTTCGGTATCGACTACTTGCGGCGCCACCTCAAAATCATTGGCATGGACTGTAACGACGAAGCAAGAAATATGAAATAAAAAAAGTGCCAGACCAATTTTACCGATGTATTTCCATCCGTCAACATTCGCTTGTCTAACCACCCAACTTAACTGAGTTGGCAAACTCAGGTTTTTTCTACCCAAAATACTTTCCCCCATGAATGCTACTCTGATCTAATTGTGATAACCTGCTACTAATCTTGCAGGATTTTCCAGAAGTTTACTAGATCGTATCTTCGTAATCTTATGAGATATTTCGACCTGTTTTAGACGTAAGATTAATCGTTTGGTTGATGTTAGCAACCTTAAACTTTCACTCCTATTCCAAACCTGTAACCTAGAAGTAGGATCTACTCATTGCATTACCGACGCCAAAGGCGTTGTACGGAACACCTACCGGCAGGCTACGGAAGCCCCAAGTCTCCGTGACTGCATCGTAGCCCAATCCAACCGAAGCCGTTGGATCTGCAATTAAGTTGATCTGAAAAGTGAAGTCCTGACGGACATTGTCGTAATTTGGTGGTCGTTTAATACCGATCCTGTGCCAGGATAAGCGCAGATCCCAATCGTGGAGATTGCGCCGAACCGTTAGGCTTTGCGAATAAAATTGCTTCTCAATCCAATCGTAGTCAGCGCTAAAGTCGATTTCAAACAGCGAACTCGGTCGAAACTGGAAACTGCTATTAATCCGCCGTGAAGCGTACTTGGTTCGTTTACTGAACGAATTACCGAAAGTTAGGTTCCACTTGTCACGTCGATAACTGAAATTGGAGCGGAATCCAACCTGTTTAAATCGTTTCCCATCGATTTCCGAGATATTAGGATCGTGCGTAGCTCGCATAATAATGCTCATATTACGGCTGGGTAACGGTGTGATTGTAATGTCACTTTCAATATAGTCGTAAGTTCGATTGTTCTCGGCTGCATATTCGGTAAAGTCGCCCCGAAGTTGTGTCCGAAAATCGAATAATCTGAGTGCTGAACGGTGTTTTCGAGTTTTGATCTCAATGCTGGTTTCCAGTTCGTAGGTTATATCTTTCCGTTCGTAAAAATAGGTGCTAGGACCAAATGGGTACAAGCGGCTATTTTCGTCGCGATCGACGGCAGGCTGGTAATTGAAAAAGACACCAGAGTTAATCTGGTGTCTTAGACGGCGCGCACCGGGGATCCAGCTAATGTCGTAAATGCGAAACAGGATGTTCCGAGCATCTGTATTAAAACCGTACACACCCCGCATAACATTTTTATTTCCGTCACGATCTCGGTCGTGCCAAACAACGTCGGAATCAAACCCGACATCCAACCGAACCTCACGAGTGGGCGAGACCTTTAACGTCGACTGCTTTTGAATATCGAAGCCAAGAACACTGGTTTTAAGATAAACATTGTTTTCCTGTTCGTATTTCTGCCGGTAGAAATTACCCAGATCCATATCTAAATCAAACGACGTGTCCTCTAAGGTTGGAAAAGCAAGCAAAGACAAAAGTGGGATTTCTGTTTTCGTCTTCTCAGCAATTTTAACCATTCCTTCGTTGAGGGTTTTTAACAGCGGTAAATTACTCATTCGCATACGGGAGAATTGGATAGATAATTCTGGTAATTTCTGAAGGGTGTAGGAATCACTCTCGATTAAATCATAGACATGACTGAACTGTAAACGCCCCAGAAATTCGCCGATAGTCTTGGTTGAAAATCGTAAATTCCCATCCTCATCTCGATCCATATCATCCAATGCTGAAAAGGCGGAACCCCAGGTCAGTACCCCGAATGAATTGACACTCGACTCCGAAGTGCCATACCCTTCACCGTAGTAACGGGCCTGCCATTCCACTCGCCCCATAAAGTTTAACGGTTTTCGACCTTCTTCCGGGTTGTCCCAAGGAGTATAAATGCTGTGATAGTGTCCCCAGCGCATCACATACTGTTGCCCGATCTTCATCGCATCCTTACGAGAATAGGAGAATTGATCGTTGCCGTACAGATATAGGTCTCCACGGTAGGTGCGTTTTTTATTAACATCGATTAGGTGGTAGCCGGCCTTACTCTGAATGAGATCGCTGGTTTCACCACGATTCAGTTGACGTGCTTGACGCGCTACCTCACGCTCATTCTGCCAACTACCTTGAAAGTTATGTTGCTGGAAGATCTCTAAAGGTCGATTCGCTTCATCAATGGAGTCTTCGCCACTGGGAGTACCGTCCCTATCCTCGGATCTACTCTTCTTCGATTTCCTTTTTTTGCGATTTAGTTCAGTCTCTTCACTACTCTCACTCATTAAAAAACTCTGCGACTTTTTCTCTTCCTTCGGCTTACGGCGTTCATATTCTTCCCGTAGCCAATCACCGTGTTGCGCCTCAAACTCCGTTGCCAATTGGGTAAACGTTGGTGTCGGTTGTTTTTCCACTAATTGGAAAATATGAACACCCCGGTCGGTCATAACAGTGGTTGTTACTTCACCCGCTTCCTCCAATCGACGAACTGAGTACTGCCAACGGTCGTCCATTTCGTTGAGTGATAACCACTGGCCGGCGTTAACATCTCTCAGAATAGCTTCCTTATGTTCTGCTATCAGAGATGTTACTGATTCGCCGGCTGTGGTCCTCCCCTGAATCGTCTCGGCTAGTTCTCGAATTTGCTCCTTAGTCTTATCGGTTGGACTCACCGCCACATCAATCCGGCGGAGTTTAATCTCTTTTTGTCCATAAACCTCCAAGATGTGGTCCACTCTAAAAATATGATACGCAAACTCTGTTTGCAGTATTGGGCTAATTTGGCCTGCTTCCATTGCAAAGATAACATCCTCCAGCACCGGATTAAGCCTCGGCTTACCTTCAACGTCAACTTCCCCTCGTACAATGTAACCCATGTTACCGCCATAATACTTGGTTTCTTGATGGTCGGAGTGGTCTTGTGCCGCTTGGCTGAAAGCTGACTCTGTTACCGGAGAAGATGTATGGACTCGCACCTCCTCTTCTCCAGACTTTGATTTTGACTGCAGTTCTTCATAGACCTGCGCTACTGTCTCTTTGGCACGTAAAAAGTCAGCCTCCTCTAAGCGATACTCGAGGTAGACCTCTTTCAGTTTGTAGAGATCATAGTCACCATCTAGTTTCTCTTTAATTTCCGTTGCCAGTCCTTCCAACTTTTTTCGTTCGCTGGGAGTCGCATCCTGAAAGACCGGAATATAGATCTCATTGTATTGGGTGTCGTTAATTAGATACGATCCATCGGCCCCACCTCCTCGCCCTCGTCTCGAGGTTTGGTCGAACAGCAGGCGAGCGTCCAAACGACGTTTTCGGGACAACGGCAATTCAATGCTCATAAACGGCCCTTGGTAACTGTCTGTGCCCAACCGAACAATTATCTTGGCTAATTTGTCCTGACGCAGATCACGACGGTAGGCTGGAATATAGAACAACGGAACCCCGCCAATCTTGAGAATCACGTGCTTAGCGATGAGTTCTTTATTAACCTTAACGATAATTTCAGAACTACTAAAGTAGTAGTGAGGTTGCTTGAGTGAACAAGTAGTCAATGATCCTTTGCGAATATAAGACTCATTGTCCTCAGTTTTAAAGATCTCAGTTCCTCGATAATACCAGGGATCACTATAGGTGAAACCCTGACGGATGATGCCTTTTTTAGTTTCCAGATTAAAGAGAAGTTCATCGGAATAGGTGTGTTCTTCACCAGAAATCAACCGAACATTGCCAGAGGCGCGTAGTAGATTTTGATCAAAGTCTGCCCAAATATGATCTGCATATAAGGTCATTCCTTCTGCTTTGACCAGCGCATTTCCGTGGATCTGAACTAAATTACCTTGGAGAAATAGATCGTCCCCCTTACCGATAACTTTGTCTTCTTCCGGTTCTGACTGTTCCGGCATCAGTCGATCAGACCTCGCAACCGGTAGGTCACCTGCAAAAACAGAGGCATCTACCGGCGCAGAATCTGCTGAGTTTGGAACAGTTGCTGAATCAGTTGAATCAGAAGTTTCTGTCGATACAGTAGGGGTTGTCTGCTCAGATGGCATTTCCTGAGCAGACGGGAGGCGAAGGAAAGCAAAGTTTAGAATTAAGCTAAAGAGGATAAAACCTACAAGTTTCTGAAGGCCTTCAGGACGCTGCAGGAGAGCCGTCTGACAGGTAGGGTGGGTCATTCGTTAACAGAGCCAACCTCGTTAACTCCTGACTGGGCGATCAGTTGCGGGTCGAAATATTTGATGAAGGCGTGTTCAATCAGCAGGTCCGTATAAACTTTCCACTCTTTCTGAAATTTCTGATCCTTCAGGTACAAGTTTATCTGCTCTTTCTCCTCCTTCGTTAATTCGCTAGCTTGTCGATCTACAACCGTAAAAATATGAATCCCTGAGGGGGTTTCAACAGGTTGGCTATGAACGCCAACCTCTAGTACTTTCACAACTTTTTGGATCTCAGGTGATAGGCTGGACAAAGGCTGAAATCCTAAATCGCCTCCCCTTCGCTTACCATCTTTATCTGACTCATTGTCAGTAGATGAAACCTGACGATGCGTTTGAAGCACTTGGTCAAAACTTGTACCTTGATCGAGTTTTTTGGCCATTTGGTTGACCTGTTCCTGAGCTTTTGCTCTAGCTGTCTGACCGATCTCGAACGGAACTACAAAATATTGGAAAGATATTTGTTGATCACTCTTTTCTTCAACTCTGAAAACATAGTAGCCTTCCGGTGATTTTACCGGCGAACTAATTTGACCAGAACTGAGATTAGATAGAGTATCTTGAAAGATCCGGGACAGGTTCTCGACCTCATCCAATGGGAGAATAATTAATTTTCCGAGCGCCTTTTCGTGGCGAATCCGGGAAGGACTTACCATTCGAACTGCAACCTCTTCAAAGTCATCTCCTAACGTTAAGTCAGCAATGGCATCTTCGACCTTCTGTCGTGAAATTTCAAAATCCTCCAACGTTGGCTGAAACAGCACAAAAATATGTTTCAGATGAACCTCATCGGTTTTATTTGGAAATTGATCTCGGTTCTTTTCAAAGAAGTCTTGAATCTCCTGATCCCGAACCTGTAGCTTGGGCAAGACCCGTTTCATAATCAATTGTTCAGCCATCAGGTTCCGCTTGGTCTGTTCACGAAAAGCCG
>Ga0066832_10000208_pt1 | contig 17186 bp, 18 predicted proteins | sample ETNtaG_35_FD_66731 | JGI IMG/M metagenome (GOLD analysis project Ga0066832, IMG submission 66731) | Marine microbial and viral communities from oxygen minimum zone, Eastern Pacific Ocean - ETNP201306PF51B | ecosystem: Environmental > Aquatic > Marine > Oceanic | place: Pacific Ocean: Eastern...
GTTTGAGACTGAAGAAAACCTGCTGATCAAAAGGAAGCCCTCGTGTGAGAAGAAGAAGAGGAGCAAGAAGAGGAAGAAGCAGAGGAAGAAGACGAAGATGGAGAAGAACATTGTAGGCAGAATGAGCTGGAAAAAACTGGACAGGGCGCTGGACGCCCTAGACTGCAGCGTCGACTTCCAAACGTTTCCTGTGCCTGGCCACAAATGGAGTTCGGGTTCCCTGAAGTATGCAGAAGTTGTGGAGATACAGACGTGCATAGAGAGGTAGGTCTGGAAGTCACTGTCACCATGGAAACTTGCTATGAAGAAGAGGCTTTCTCTGGAAGCGGTAATTCCGAGGTTCTTAAGCAAACAAAAAGCGGTGATAAAGAGCAAGCTAGTAGTGCTTTTGGTGTGCAGATTAGTAAAGAAATATCTGGTGAAGAAGCTGGTGTTGAAGAGGGTATATGGAGACTTAATGGACACACTAAGATAACTTGTTTTGATAGGGCTAGAAGGACATGAAATAACCTGGTAGGAGGCTTCTGGAAAAGGGTGGATGAGGTTCAACATGGCTTTGGAAGGCTGGAGAGAGGTGTTCTACCTGTCAATGTTCCTGGTGAGGGAGTTCATGACGGAGATAACAACCGAGAGCGGGAAGAAGGAATGGCTTTAGCTGGTAGAAGTGGAGATGAAGGCAAGCGAGAGATGCGGAATGAGCGAGGAGGAGAAAAGGCTGTTGGGGCAACTGGCAGACCCGGTGGAAAAATGAGGAACCAACGGAAAAGAGGCATGGTCATTCATATTGCGATTCTTTTCCTAAAACACGCCAAATTCAAAATTTATAAATTATATATTTTTAAAAAATATAATTTTATTATATAAAAATTATGTATATTAAAAAATTTAATTTAAAAAAATATGTTTTTATTTTATAAAATTTATGTATATTTAAAATTTTTAAATTATATAACTTATAAAAATATAAGCTGCAGATAGCACGTTTTTAATGAACGAAGAAAAGCAACGAAGGCACGTAAAAAGGCATGCGGAAAGCATGTACAATGAACGGGTAAGCCGGGTTTTCGGGCGCCCACCATTGAATAAGCTTGTGAGACAGGCCACCATGAGTTATTTGCTGAGGCTTTTTGACGATACGTACATGATGGCGAATTCCCACAACAGGGAGATCCCTACTGCTGAAGACCTTGTACTTGTGCGCCGCATCAGGGGTGAGTGGAATATTGACAAAAAAGGGCGTATGGTAGAAGTTGAAATACCATAACCCGGAGTCCACCGCAGTGACATCATGGAAGTTGATTTTTTGACAGGTGAAACCGAAACGGAAACGGAAACAGAGGCAACCACATGCAGTCAAGAAACAATTATAAGCAGACTTCCTAGCAACTCGCCCTACCGTCAGTGATGTGATATGTGATGCTCATTTAACACTTTTCTTTTAAACTTCAAAATACATATATCTATCATAAAAATATAAATAAAATTTTAAAAATTACGGCTTTTATGTGCGGTAAGCAAGTCGTCCCGGAATTTGATGTTTAAAAATGGGAAAACGAAAACCAGGATAAGACGGGCCAAGTAGGCTTCAAAACCATTTAAAAATTAAAACAAAGCAATAAAGTGTATTTTTGAATAAAATGCTTTTTCATGATCATCATCCACATGCATTTGAACATCTAAGAGGACACAAGTAGTTGTCCCCATAGTCAGAGGCATAGTATCTATTCGAACATCTTCGGTGTGCTTTATGACGCTAGCATTTAAAGAAAACAGTTGTCCTCTTGTTTTTCAGTGCGTTAAAGCAAATAGGGCAGTTTTCATAGTTATAGGTGCAAAGGCCAGTTAGCCCACGAGCTCTGGTATCTGTGGACATGGTTTAAAAGCCTTGGAAAAGACGCTGGAATTCCTATGTCATGACAATAGGCTGTTGCTCAATTTCCTCTTCTTCACGCTTCTTTTTCAAAGTATGTACTACCTTCAAAATGCTGTCTGGCCTAACCGTGTTGACCACGTTTAGCAAATATTCCTTTTATGGAGAGCGGCTTTTCGAATAGACAGGAAAATACAATGCAATCTTAGGGTCTTTGCACAGCTCAGTCCAAATCCGTTTTGAGGTAAGCTCCGGATAGTTGGGAACCCCATCAATCCATTTCACCTACTCAGTTAACAGCAGTTTCTTTTTCCCCGACAATACGTCCTTTTTAAAATAACAAAAAAAACATGGAAAACGATGCTTTGCAAAATTCCAATGTCATGTCTCGGTTGGGAGGGCAATATTTTTTGCATCTGTTTTTGAAGAAGTCCTACAAGGCAAATCGGTTGGGTATGGTTTTCAAAAACTAGCTAGGAGGCATTGAGATCACTCTATTTCTCTCAGGATGCGCCTATTCTTGTCTCTATGGGTGTCGCAGTGAAGGGACCTGTTATTGCTCAGGTTGTTGCTACCTCCCCTATTGGGGCTGATTTTGAATAGAGTGCATCTAAAAAAAGGGTGAGTGGTATGTAAAAAAGCATACGGAGAAGGACTCAGTTGCGTCTGAATTGCTGTCCGACTGCAAATTTGGCCTGACCACATTCTCCTTGTGTTCTTCTTCTTCTTCTTCCATTTAAGGAGAGGGGCCCTAGCTCTTTTTTTCAGGGCTAATACTCATTTAAGTAGTGCGTTTTTTTCCCTTTGTGATGGGGTTTTTCTTGCGTGCTTCAATGCGACATGTTCGCTGGGATTACCTGCGGGGCTTGGAGGTGTCCATTTTTTTAAATTTGAATTTAAAAGTGGCAGTTATAAAATTAATTTGAATTTAAGATTGGGGCTAAAAAGGTGCTTTTTGCATTTTTATAAAATTCAAAATAAACAAAAATATTTTTATACATAATATACAATGCATAAAATGGTGAAATTTCCATTTTTTAAAATTTTAAAAAATTCTTCCATGCTTTTTTTTTCTGTTCTGACACCTGATGAATGGCCCTTTTTTAATTTTAAATTTAATTTTAATGTTAAAATTAACTTTAAAATTTAAAGTAACGATGAATATGCCAAATTCAGCCTGCTTTTGTCTTCATGGTAATTTCCCCAAAATGCCCTTTGAGTAAATCTTTAAAACAGGAGTCATGTTGAGAGACGCCTCTTCCATTAATGTCAGTAGCGCTGAGGCCTTTTCTGCAGGTAATCCATTGTCGTTTAGAAGTTTTCTAGTCTCCTCCTACATCTTAATTTCCAGCTAAAAGAAATACGAGCACATCCATATTATTAATGGTCCTTTCGCCATCTCCTTGTTATACACAGCATCATAGAAATTGGAAACCACCCCATTTAGCAACTTTTACGCGGAGGTCAAAGATTCAATTCTATTCAATAGGCCCTTTTAAGGGGTTTGTTTTTTCATATTTTTGAAACCAAACGTTTTTTTAAATTTTTAAATTATTTTATATATATGTTTTTTATAAAAAAGTATATAAATTATTTATAAAATAAATTAATTTTATATGAAATCAGCGGAAAATATAACTACGGTAACCCGCTCTACTTTTCCGGTGGACATTGTGTGCCCCTAGCATGAGAAACATGTGTACTTGGGCGATGGCCTTGACACCTTCTTTTAGGCCGAATTCCTGGACAGCTATTGCAAAAAACTACGTGTATATCTCCGTAGGAAGATGCGAGGAAGGGGAATTCGGTCCTGTCGCATATATGTTAACATGGACAAGCACCAAAGCCAATGGCACTAATTTAAAGACCATGTTCATGCAGCTAGGGGAAAAGAAAGACCAGGTGCTTTGATGTACCCTGGTTTTTTGTAGCTCTTAAGGTTCCTCTTTTTCGCGGCTAAACAAGGTTCTGAAGGATGTTTCCCAAGCCATGTCCAGGTTTATACATATTAAAGGGAGAGCTGGTCCTTTTTTTTCCCTCGAAACCAATGCCTAGAGCTAAAAAACTTATCTGTGCCGGACCAAATAAAATATGGGGCTAGGACAAGCTTCTTTAGGTTTCTATAAACCAACTGGTGCCACTTCACGCCTGACATACTTAAAGAAAAGCTGGAAATGCATTTGAAAAGACAAGTACACATCTTGAAGAGATCCAAAATAACAAAGAAGCCTCTATATATGGTTCCAATTCCAACCAAGGCCAATTATGATAAACGGGTTATTTTGGACTTTATAGAGGATGAGGCGGCAGCGTATGAAAAAACCCTGGAATGCAACGAGGGGCATAAACTTGTCTTTGTCGGGAAGCTCGACTACGTCTATCCATAGCAGCCATAGGGCTCATACGGCTCATACAGGTGTGACAAGTGCGGCTCTCGACAAGTGGCATCGAAAGGGGTTTGGCATTGTGCTCAGGGCTGCTGCTATGACATATGTCAAGAATGCCGACCACTACGTTTTTATTTGCGATGCCCCGATCACCATCCACTGGTGTTTTTTAAAGGAGCTGGCGAAGAGGTAAAGGAGGCATTTAAATTTTATTCGCGTGGAAATTATAAATGCGATGTAACAGGCGGTTCTTTCAGGGTAGAAAATGGGGTGTGGCATTGTGCAAGGACCTGCTACTACGATATCTGTCCATGGGCTATAACTTTCATAGCAAGTCCAAACATGGATTCGCGTACGCCCTCGTAAACAGCACGCAGCTCGTTTTTGTTGAAACGTTATTTGACTCCGGTTTAAAGACGAGACGAAATGGCCGCTGGAAACATGCGCAGAGGACTGAACAATGTATAACCGTGATTTTTGACGTTAAACATTGAAATTAGTTTTATCGTTTGTAATTTAAAAAAAAACTATTTAAACAAGGCATCAGTCGTTTCTTAGGCCTTAATACTATTGTGTCATGTGTTCAAAGACGTTCCTGCTTAAAAAACAGACCAGATCGGTGTTGTCAAAGAAATGGAGAAGCCACCAGATCTTTCTTAGACTTGTAAATGAAATCTTTACGATTTGGTCTACGCATTCTCCTCCGTATCCCCCAAAAATATACACGCTGGCTCGCTCTCCGGGTGCCCTTGTGGCCGTAAAACCCCATCTTCGAAAAAACACATTGCCTTGGTGGCTTTTGGCCAAGTCGTCCCAGCGGCTTGTTTTTGTCCTGAACTCCTGAAAATCACCCAATGGAGCCATCGAATGGTTGGTACCACCCATGATGTACAACTCAGTTTCATGGCTAAACATGGACACGAGCCATCGTGGAGCTGGTAAAGGCCCACTTGACACAGCAATTGGAATTGCTACCCATTCATTAGAAATGATATTAAGGGAGTAAAGGGAGTTATCCATGTCTTCAAATTCTACTTCCAAGGTTTAAACCCCACTAAAGATGAAGAGCATATCCCCAATCACGGCGGCGCCATGTTGCTATCGCACACAAGGCCCGTTTCCACTCGTTATAGCTTTTTGAAGTGTTTTGTTTTTAACCGCATACTTATGGAGCTCATTTTTGAAACCATAACCAGCGGCATATCCTCCGAACAGATAAATAAAGTCCCCAATACGACTTGCACTATGTCCCCATCTTTCATATGTCACGTTGTTAAGGCTGCTCCATTTCATGGAAGCCAGGTCTAAAGCATAAACAACCCCCTCGACATTTCCCTATCCTCCGTGGACTAACATCATTCCTTGTTCCTCAACAATGGTGGCTGTATGACAAGCAACTGGCTATGGTATGGTTCCATAAACAACAGCATGGCTGAATTCATCAGTAGCAAGGTTATAGATACCAACCTTGTTTTACATGCTGCCATTTTCATCAGCTCCTCCAAAAATGTAGATTTTTTACCCATAATGCACTGCGGAGTGAAGTCCTAAATCCACCTTAACGTGGATTTCTTGCACCTCGATTAGACAATGGTCCAGCTTAAAATCGGCCTTCCTAAAACGGTATGAAGAAGCAGCTAGATGTAGGCCTTCAGGCTGCTTTTGTTTTTGGGTTGTATTTAGCTTTACTCTCCTCATTTTTAACAGGCAAATTTTATTTAAAATGTAAAATCCAAATTATTTTAAAAACCATAAAAAGCCGGTAAGCAAATCGTCCCAAAATTTTACTATTTTTTAAACATGTGTTTTAGGTTTTAAATACATTTTTAAAAAATTGGAAACAAGCCGAAAAAATGAGAACCAAATCCGGGCAGTGTCTGCAGAAAATAAAAACCCATAAGCCGCGTAGGAAAGCTCCTGACTCCGATTCGGAAGGAGATCAGTACCCCTTCTTTTAAATCTGGTCATTTCTTAGCATCAGAAAACTTCCCAAAAAACAGATAGAAGCCCTGGGAATATGTCGATATCCAACCCAGTATGCCATGGTTAAATTGGCTTACAAGCCCCCCAGCCTAATTGTAGAAGTGGGAATGGGGATTAACAAGGCAGCTAACCCCTTAAGGGAAGGGAATGAGCAATTTCTAGGGCAAGATGAAGAGCAAGTTGAAGTGCAAGATGTGCTGGAACCAGAACAAGAAGAGTCGCTTCCAGATCAAGATGTGCCACCTCCAGAGCAAGTACGACTGTATTTCATTAGGGTACCTTCATTTTTGAGGAGGGCTCCAGAAGATTGCATGACTTTTAAAGTGACCAGGTTTTCCGAAGATACTCAAATAGCCTTATCCACTGAGGTGGAGGCCAACATAGTTGAAAAAATAGAATTTGGGCTGGTGACAGAAGAGGTTGCAAGCGTGGGATTAGTCTATTAGATGGCTTAGATTCGTGTGCCCTTTGCCCTCAATCGTTCATTTGTGCATGTTGTATATCTTCGTGGATGAGTGAATATAAAAAACGGTTTTATTCCGGCTTTCATATAACTGAAAAAAATGTGAAAATTAAATTATTTTAAAAACGGGATATTTAAAATTTTTAAAAAATGGGAGGGTTATAAAAATTATATTAAAAATATAAATTTAATTTTAAATTACCATGAAGCGCATAATGCTTAAGTCAGCCCGGTGGAGGTGGGAGAGGATGCCTGTTAGAAAGCTTGGTTGGGAGAGGGGGGAGTCCCAGATATTGTATGAATAAATACCACTTGATTTAGATCTTCGCGAGTTCGCATCGGTAGTATACAAGAACCAGATCATCATAACAGGTGGGAGGAAAAGCCAAAGCAACTCCGCTTGTAGCCGTATTCGCCTGCTTAGCCTTGGTTCATTGACGTTGGACTGGGGGCAATACATAGGCTTAAAGCAAATGAGACTACACACAGCAACCTTAATTGTGGAAGTTGGGCAAGTCCTGGTAGTGGGAGGCTACCCTCATCGCTATGGCGGGGCTGTTTTTAACCTGCATCTATGCGACAAATAATGCGTGCGCATGAAAAACGCAGTGTATAAAAGACATGGACATACAGCAAGTCGTATACGAGGCTCGGTATATCTGTTTGGAGGTTGTTTTTAAAAGGTTTTTTATAACGACGTTTAAAAATACGAAATCAAGCAACAGGCTATCTACCAGGTTTGCGCCAAGGGCATGCCTCCATGTTAAAGAGGATATCATAAAAGCACCACCATTGAAGACAGCATGTATATTTTCGGCGGCTACAACTACGTGAAATACGCTGGGTCCGACATTTACACCTTCTCGGCTTCCAGGAAAGAATGGACCGTTGTTCCGGTTGCAGTGGGTTCCGCGCAGCCATTGGGCCGTTCTGGATTCAGCTTTTTTAGCTTTGATAAAAACCTGTATATCATGGGAGGGTATTTTAAAGGATGAACATTTCCGGGTATTTAGGAGTACAGCTTTAAATCACAAAGGTGGAAGTAGGTGGCGAACCCTCCATTTAAGGCTGGCCCTCGTTTTGAACATGGCACGGCAGTGATACCTTCTCATACGGGGATAAAACAAACGGTATATGTTTTAGGTGGGATTGGCATAGACTAAGGGCCCTTAGATCACGTGGCCAGGATCTCCTTTACAAGCGCCGATATTTATATTTGGTGGTTAGTGCACCTCTGCTAAGCCACTGACTTGTGCTACACACTCGACATGAGCACAAACATTATCCAGGACATCGCGGAATTGTTTCAAGATATTTGAGGTAGGTTGAACCCATATTAACGTGTAAAATTCATTTTTTAAACTTTAAAATTTTAAAACCACATTTTTTATATTATATTTTCACGCAAGTGGATGAAACCATATTTTTTTAAATTTTTATTAGCATATGGAAGCAAATAGCTATTCCCGAAACATGAGCCTTTTCCTCACTGGGGTTCCTTAGGAGGTCGTTTTTGCCCCCAAAGACTTTCCAAAAGTGGTTACAGAGAAATACAACAAAGACTACGACCTAGAAGACATGATAACTTGGGGTGTTCTAGACTTTAACAGATTTCCAGCCAAAAAACTGGGGGCGTAGATCATGGGCTTTTTGGAAAAAATGGACTACCACGCAATAGGCAAGATGATAAACGATCTTAAAAACACCCGGTTTTTGATTTCACAGCAGTTTCCACTAGTTCACTCAATTTGCAACGAATATTACAACGAGTTCAGAGCTTATATGAGTTAGAAAATGGCTTCAAAGAAATTCAAAAAAGTCAAATTTGACCTGGTAACCAAGCTGCATTTGGACTATTTTAAAGAGACCATTTTAAGCAACCAAACAAAGCGAAACCTCTCCGTAAGCCAGAAATAGGATTTAATGCAAAGGCAATTTCCAAACATGCGCTTTTCTCGTAGCACAATTTATAAAATCTAAAGAAAAGTATTTAACTTTACCTATAAAAGGATATCGCAGTACCGGCCTAGGGTAATTCCCGTTTTATGTTGTCGTTATTCTTCTAAAGAGCGTTGGTTCGAAGCAGAAAGAAAAAATTGCATTCATATAGGTTTTTTTGGAAGGACTAGGAAATGCGGAAACCGAGGTTTTGGTCATCGATGAAGTTGGCTTTGGCACCAAAGACCTCACCCATTACGCGTATAGCTTGGTTGGCACCCCGGTTCTCTACGAAACTAACAAGAAGCTGTTGCATAACCTGACGTGTATTGCCACAATTTCAACGAAAGCAGTTGAGTTTTTGTAGTTTTTTGACGAGGGGGGAACAAAAAACGAAATGTTTGAATTCTATTTTGGGAATCTTGTCGACGAAATGAAGGCAAAATATCCCGAAAAAAATTTCTTATTTATCCTGGACAACTTGCTGGCGCATAAATCTAGCTTAATTATGAAGATAATGAACGGCGAAGACCGTTGCAAAATGCTTTTTACCCCGAGCAACTCGCCGGAATTAAGCCCTATTGAAAATATGTTTTCGCAGACTAAGAAAACAATCTCAAAAAAGTACCTAGTTGAAAAAAAAGAATATGCACACGAGGTGACAAAGATTCTGTTTGGTTTTAAAGAGGGTGAAATCCAAAAGTTTTACAGAAGAACCTTTAAGAACATTCTTGGTATTTGGGGCAGCTTAAATAGACAGCAGCTGATTTAAAATATATGTATTTGAACATTTTAAAAATCTCCTAAAAATAACTGCATTTTTATATTTTCCAAATTTCGGGACGATTTGCTTACCGCATTTTAGGCTTTATTTATAATATTTTAAAAAAAACGTTTTAACGCCTTTATCATGAAATCCCAACCACCCAAAAAAGACGTTGGATTCTTCATAAGAACCCCAGAAGAAATCATTTTAGGACTCTCCGCTAAAGAAGCTCTGTAAAAACGAATGGAAAATATCCAAAGAAAGAAAATGGAAGAGCTCTTCTCCAAAAAAGACGTGCCAACGATAGTCAACAAGATGCAAAAGCCTTCCAGACGAAGGAACTTTGTCCCAGATGGGGAAATCTCTGAAGCACGTTCTTTTTCAAGGATACGGTCAAAAGGACATCCTTAAACAGCTTTTGTTTCTTTTAAAAACGCCAAAACCTGGGACCACTTTCAAAGCTGCATTGCGTAAAGCTAGCGTATCTTATGCGAGGCTACAAGGGACTACAGAGATTCTTTTCACAGGATTTCGGTGGAGTCGGCAAAATGTGAAGCATGCTTACAAAGGTAGCAAAACTGCTGGACTTTTGCAGATGCCGGAGAAGGCCTTCTAAAGCTGCTAAAAGTTGAAAAAAAGGAGGGGTATGTTCGCAAGCCCATTCCAATGCCCTGCCATTAGCGCCTCTGTCAAGTGCATTAAGTTCTTTTTTCTTAATGCGAAAGAGTATCTGTTAGCACGCTTAAAACAAGCCTGATAGAAAAAATGAGCAAAATGCTAGGCACGCAAGCACCAAAGAAGACACCAACCAACATGCCCATCCTAGGAACAGAAGAACAGGTGCTGGCTGAATTTCATGCCAAGAAAGCGGCTGCCATAAAGCTGGTAAGGATGGAGCTTGCACAAAAACACCAAGTGAGGAAGCATATTAAAAGCATGCAAGGGCTCTTAAAGCAGCTGCTTGAAATTGGTGGCGATCTAATTTCTGTGCCCCAGCCACTCTAAATACACTATGATGGTCAGTGTCCATCCGATCTCAACAGCCTCGTGCTGCTCATCATTCATATTGCAAGGGGCACTGGGCTTCCCAAAGACAAGGCAGCCAATATCAAGAGCTTGATAACGGGATTTCAGGGTTTAACGGATAAATGAGATTGCCGCATTTTTTAAAATTTTTCATAAATTTGCAAAAATACAAATTTTTATAATTTTAATTAAAAAATGATTATTTTAAATTTTTCATAAATTTGCAAAAATACTAATTTTTATAATTTTATTAAAAAAATGATTATCTAAAACCTGCACAAAAAGCAGAAAAAGCAGAAAAATACAAAAACTCGTTTGTTCAAAGCCGTCTTTTTTCGCTCCGCACACAACAACCTTACAAACAGGGCTGCCTTTTAGCCCGGTGCACATAGCTTTCCAAAGCCCAGGGCGTACACAGTCAAAAAAGATTGGGAAAAAGATTCAATAAAGCCATAGGAGGCAGCAAAAAGCACCCCTGTCCCCATCGTCCTTTCCGCATATGATTAAGCCTATATGAAGACTGTCGAAGAATATCAAAAAAAGGTTAAAAAATAGGATAACGCCAATACCCCTTAGCACCGACTTGGGATTTTAACATTGAAAAAAGTAGAGGAGTAGAAGATCATTCCCCCCATTTATAGCTTGGTATCTTAGCCTTTTTAAAAACAAGCTTCCGCATTTCAAGTGCCATGGGAAAATTTGAAATTTGGTGTTTTCCAAAAGCCCATGTAAAATAGGAAGAATAATTTCACACGAAAGCAGGGTACGCCTGTAGTCAAACGAACCAGAAGGCCAAAGCTCACTATTCCAGCTATCAGCAAACACAAGGGAGCTAGGGAGTTTGTGGGTCTTACACTTGTAGCGCTAAAAAAAGAGGTTGAGCCTTTTCAACATAATATCCCAATGCACAAAAATTTAATTTGTCATCTCCTTAACAAGGCAAGTCCAAAGGACTGCGGGCTACACCCTTATATTTAAGCTTTTCTATTGAAACGAGTCAGAAGGCACCTGTCTTCTATCGGGGTATTCTCAAAAACATATAAGTTAGGAACTGGTTTCTTTAGCGCAATGGCAGATGGGAAAACACGCAAAACAAAGTTCCGACGGTTTCTAAACGACTAATATAACTATTGCAGCATAAGGCGCTATTCTCGAAAATAACTGGCGGCCATACACGGATCCACCAATTCCAATAGTTTTTGCCATTGGCTAAAAAGATAGGTCAAGGGGAAAATTCTAGAGAAATCAGAAAAATATTTCTTCGATGAAGACAAATTAAAGGTGTTTCTCCAAACTTTGGCCAAGGATTTTTTTAAGTACAATCAGTCCTATTACAAAAACAACCCTACTCCACCATCCTTGTTGGGCTCTAAAAGGCGTAGAAACAACACAAAGTTGAGGCCAGCCAAACAAGTTTTGAGCATGCTGCAAAACATGAAGTCCGAGGTCGAGGCCGAAGCCCAGGTCCTACGGAATACAAGCCACGCAAGAGAGTGGATAAAAAACGCTAGACGGCTAGCGAAACCAGCTTAAAAAGAAGACATTTTTTAATGGCTATACACAAGCAAGAAATGGGCAAAAAAGCAGTCAAAAAAACCAGTCCGAATAACTTTTGAAAACTACGAGAACCACGGGGACTTTATAACAACGTATTAAGAAAGGCAGGAAAAGGAGGGGGGGAAAGATGTGGTTTAAGAGGAGGTCGACATAACTTTTGAAAACCACGAGAACCACGGGGACTTTATAACAACGCATTAAGAAAGGCAGGAAAAGGAGGGGGGAAAAGATGTGGTTTAAGAGGTAATCGACATAAATGAAGTGTTGTTAAAAAAGGTGAAATTTCCCGTAGGGAAAAAATAAGGCCAGGAGGACTGCACCCCTGTAGAGCCACCTTTTGGGACGGCGCTATTGAAGCTCTCAAAGGTAGTTTTTCACATATGTCCCAATATGTTTTTTTTAGGAAGCGCAGGCTGATTTTGTAAAAAAGCTGCCATAGCTACAAAAGACTAGATTTGCGAAGGTTTTGAAGGTGGAGAGAGATGCTTAATTAGCCGCAGAAGAGGCTTTTAACAGTTATTATATGCAGGCGCCGGAAAAAATGAAGGCTCTGGATTCAGCAAAATCCATTTAGCATGGTGAGGAAATACCATTTGAAAAGTGCCTTTTGAAAGAGCCTACGGGTGCATTTTTGCAAGATGCGGCTGGAATTACAAAAAGGCAGATTGTGAAAGATGCTGTAGAAGAGGCAGAAGATGCCTTTACCAAATTTTATATGCAGGAAGCCGAAAAGGCGAAGGTGCAAGAATCATTAAAACATATTTAGCATGGAGGAGAAATACCATTTGAAAATTACCCCCTACAAAAACCCACGGATTCATTTTTACATGATGAAGAAGGGCTTTAGGAGCTCAACGGAATGCCAAAATAATATGAAGACCGCCTCCTCCTTGTTGTCGCGCCATTGCAATTTGTAATGCATATTTAAAACAAGACCAACTTTTTTTAGGCAGAAGAAATGACTATTAGAAAGACGCCGAATCCCCTAAGGAAGAGGAGAAGAATGGAATTCCACAAAAGGATGATAAGAAATGATTTTAGATGAAAAGAAACTATTTTTATTACATTTAGATGATTTTAGATGAAAAGAAACTATTTTTATTACATTTGGATTTCATATATATATCATAAAATATAAAATATAAATTATAAAGCTTAATGTCCACTCTAAAATGAGAAATAAGATATCTGGGCTCTCTCTTTTTTCGGGCTTTGTCATTGGTGTTTGGGGAAATCCTTACTTTTCACTTTGCGATGGACATTAAGAACAAATTAAACAACACCTCGAATTTTGTGTATATTTTAGTTATATGCCTTTTTTTCCTCCACCTGGTTTTTTTTTGTAGGCTTCCGTCTGCCCTTCTGACCCTACCCGGTTCTGGTGCTCGCAGACCATGCTTTTGGCTTTTTTCCAACATCCGAAAAAATAACATACTGGGGCTTTTCATACCACGGCCGGTTATTTCGTTTTATCGCACCCATCGTTGTTCAGGTGCCGACTGCCAATTTCCTGGGCTTCTTTAACATGTCCCTTCAACGGCCGGCAGCTCCAAAGGGTTTCTTGGAAACATCACCATACGGCTTGTGTTTTTATTTTATTTTTTTATTATTATAACTTTTTAAAACCTGAAAATTATAAGCCACGCTATTTTTGAAAGTTTCAAAAACCCGCTTGTTACCTCTTAAAGAAAAATATTATTTTTTAAGAAAATTAAAAAAATCAAGGATAATAGAATTGGCTTGGGGTGCGATACGTGGGATATAACTCCGTTGCCGGGGCCTTCTAAACACACTTTTTGTGTTTTTTTGATTTATAATGGTCGGGCCAAGCTGTTAGTGGAATTGTGTCCATGCATATATCGCAGCGTTTGGTTGGAGTCGGCCACACGCCTTCCTTTTCCGCCCATTTTATAACCCTGTCCTTATCAGGCCTGAGCCTACCCAGTTCTTCCGTGCATACTTTCACTGCCGAAAAGTAGTGCTTTTTGATTTTTTTATAGGGTATCAGTTTGGGCATCACCATCCGAAGGGCTTCAAATATACGAAGCCTTAACATACCCTTTTCAAGCTCCCCGTTGGCATCCTTGATCATTTTTCCTATGTCCTTGCATATGACAACTAAATTTTCCATCCCTTGCAGAGGGTTTAGTTTGTAGTTTAAAATTACGTCTACCGCCTTGTTGAACATCTTTGCCTCTAAAAAAATCAGCGTTTCAAATAAATCAAATCCTTGCCTTTCTCGTTTTTGTCGGAGGGGTCTGTGAAGTCAAACATGCGATAGACATCATTTTAAAATGAGGCAACGTGTTTTTTCACAAAGGCCAGCTCTAAATTCATAAAATGCCGGGTCATCTTGGTCTTTTTGTCTGTTTGACTGTGGCTCTGAACATATTTATCCGACGACCACGTCTGTGGGCAATTTACGATCTGCACACGGCAAACGAAGAGTTAGGACTTATAATTTACACAAATCCATGTGTCAGGAGTGATACGGGGTGTCGGCAGCCGCTTTTCAAGACAAATGGACCTGGCGTCAACTCCACAACACCAGATGTATGGGTTTTCCAGCCACATAGTGGCAAAAACAGCGTCTTGAACGTCGGCTCTAAAAACATCACTGGACAACTGTTTTTTATATTGGCAAAGATGCGTAATGGGATATGCAAAGTAGGGCCTCGTATATTTTTTTTTTCTTTGTCACTTTGCAGGACAAGGTCCAAAAGCCCATTTCATCGTCCCCGAACCAAAGCTTTATCTTTTTATTCGCTGTTGTACTTGGTCTGAATTTGATATCGCGTTTTCTATCTTTGGGTGTTAACGTTGCACTGTTTAATGAGTTGACAGGCAGCTTTTAGATGTGATTGATCTGTGACATGATGTTTTTTGTCTTGCCATCAAACACATCGAGAATATAACCACTGGCAGAAAACTCGTCCAGCATCTCGAGGCATTCTACCACCCTTATTTTTCTCACTGCGTCCCAATTACATTTACTTTTTGCATCGGCATATTCCGTTTTATCTGCTAATTGGCCAGCTAAAAAAAATAAACAATGGTCCAAATGTGACCTATACCCAAGTGCCTACCCAGTTTGCACATCGCTAGAATTGTGTTATTTTCTTGCGGTGTGTGTTTTCTTCGGCTTCGGCTTCTATTGTCTCCGTTTTGTCTGTTTCTTCTCTTTCTCCTTCTCCTTCTTCCGCTTCCTGAATTGCTTCTATGCTTGCTGCTTTTTCGGCTGTGGTTGTGGTTGGCTTGCTAGGGTTGCGATACATTTTCCTATCCACCTCCACCTCCACCATTTCCACTTTATGCAACTTGGGCTATATAAAGGTTAGAGGAGTGATATTAATCCATACAAATTCTGTGGCTTTTTTTGTTTTACACCAAAATAATGTTTTCACTGGAGAATTTTTCTTTTTAATATGGTTTGCATTGGGCAAATAAAAACGGGTACTTTTTTTATGTTTCTATGGCCTTGGCTGTTTTTATTAACGTTAAAATGCCTGCTTTTTCCTAAGGAGTTTTCGGTCAACATATTTTGGTAGCACAAAATCTTTTTTGCAATTTTTATACTTTCTGGACACGCTCTAGGCACGGTAGGAAGGCGCGGGGAAGGTGTTTTTATTTTTAGCTGCTTCAGTCGATTTGGTCTTGCGCGCCGAATTCATGTGCATTTGTTGGGTTTGGGACATCTGTTTTTTTTTAATTTATTTTATGTTTTAATAGATTATATTTTTGCGTTTTTATATTTCAAAATTTTATAAAATTTTGGGACGATTTGCTTACCGTTTTTAACTTTGGATCCTTGCTTTTCTTATAATTTTTTTATAAAAATGTATTTTATATATGTTTGTCCAAAATGCGAAGTTTCAATATCGCTGCCTGAGCGCTATGTTTATCGGTGCTATTGCTCGCAAGTTGAATATCGTTCATGTGGACCCCATAGGTTAATAAAACTAAGGCCTGCCTCGTTGTATTGCAGGCTATGCTAAGGTGCTTTCCATAATAGGAGAACTTGTCCTAATTTGTGTGAAAAATGCTGGGAAGAAGGACACAATAAAAAAGAATGCCCCTCTGACATGTAAAAGCCATATATATGCAAATGCGAAGGTAAAAAATGCATATCCCCATACTCCCACCACGTTAAACACAACCAAGAAGGGGTGTATAAGTGTGGGCGCTGCAAAAGAAAAGGCCACAACCGCCGTACGTGCAGCCCAAAATCATAAAAAGGAAGCCAAGGAGGAACGCCACGTAGAAACAGCTCTTCTTCCACAAGCTGGAAAAGCTGCAGAGCAGGTAGCAGAAGCAGAGAAGGGTCTGGAGGCAGCAAATGCGACAAAAGAGAAGGAATAAAAAGTGGAAGAAGCAAGCAGAGCCACCAAAACTCCAAAAATAGAAAATGAAAGAAAAGACACTCAGGAGGAAGGACACGGGATTTACAGGTCCCAATTTTAACAATTTCCAATTCGTCGCTTATATCGCACATATAATGTGGTTAAGAAGTTGGCGATTCAAGATACAGTAGCAAGAAGCAGCAGAAGAGATGCAACCATTCCAGCCGGAGCCCCGTAGACAAACGGCCCCAATACACAGCCGAAGAAGCCTCTCCCTCTCCCATAGTCCAAATTCTTTAAAAAATGTAGGTCCAACTTAACGGCCTGTTAACGCAGTGCCGGCTCCCGACGTCCAACTGCAGGAAAAAACCGCATGTCGATAGGATGCGCTCCGAAGAAAAAATACCCATCATCGTCGAAGATAGCGATGGTGAATTTCCAGAAAAGGCCTAAGGCAAGAAGAAGGAGAAGAAGAAGAGAAGGATTCGCTTCAAATACAAAAGCAGCAAGTGCCAAATGCTGGCTTTCGAGGAAACTGGTGGAAGAAGAGGAAGAAGCCCGTAGAGAAGCGACAGAAGAAGAACCCAGAAAAGCATAACCATCTCCGATGACGGCAGTTCCTACAGGTATTCCCAATTTTCTTTGCACGCTCATGGTTTTCAAGCAGAATCAGCTGCAAGAAGAGGCCGAGGAGAAGAAGTAAACATAGGAGAAGAAGCAGATATGCATCCGTGTCATCTGGCGAAGAAGGAGGCAGAAGAAGAAAACGAAAAAGAGTATCCATCTCCGATGACGACAGTTCTGACAGGTATTTTCAATTTTCTTTGCACGCTCATGGTTTTCAAGCAGAAGCAGC
>Ga0066832_10000213_pt1 | contig 16859 bp, 15 predicted proteins | sample ETNtaG_35_FD_66731 | JGI IMG/M metagenome (GOLD analysis project Ga0066832, IMG submission 66731) | Marine microbial and viral communities from oxygen minimum zone, Eastern Pacific Ocean - ETNP201306PF51B | ecosystem: Environmental > Aquatic > Marine > Oceanic | place: Pacific Ocean: Eastern...
ATGAAGGGACGCTTCAAGATGAAGCATCTCTACAAGCGAGGTGTTGACAATATCAGAGGGCACATCCTTAAGTTCATGAATCTCATGCATCTCCTGGCCAGTGTTAGCGGGACTGATGGTGTTTAGGATGTGAAGCCGCAATCGAGAAAAATCCCGAAAAACACTATGGAGGAGTGCGTCCAAAAGACGATAGAGAAGAAAACCCCTGAGACTTTTGTTGACCCAGAAGTGAAAGCCACGCAAAATGGCTTTCGCCTCGCTCAAAAGAGGGCAACGAAAGCTACTGAATTTTAATTATTGCCAAAACTGAGAGAGTTAAAACAGCAAAGTTAAAAGACTTCTGGCTGACAAGTTGCTTGAAGTTGAAGTTGGATGTGGGTATATCCGTGGTGATGTGTTCCCATTTGAGATAGCATCCTGACTTCTTAATATTTCTCAGGCTCGACTTTTAGGACGGGTACTTTGGGTTAGGTTTTCATATCAAAGATGTGTTATATTAATTTGCAGACCCGTCTTGGATGTAGGACTTAAGAGCGTTCGAGGCTAAATGGCAGGCGTTTTGAGGTTCGCATGACAACTTATAATTAAGGATGTTTAGTAAATGTAGGAGACGCGAGATGAAACAATTTATTCTCATCACCACTTTTGTATTAGCTGTTAGTTCATTGTTTATCCATCCGGTCTTTGCCAATAAAGTCGAACCTGGCCAGCAGGTCAAAGGTGGCAAATTCGGTGCTGTCTACGAATGTGGCTTTCCCAATACGGTTGAACTGGATGGTAACCTGGAGGACCAAGCATGGACATCGGCCCCCTGGCATTTTGTCGATCATTTAACAGGTACTGGTCCCGCACCAAACGACGAAGATGCTTCTTTCGCTTTTGCTGCCGTTGCTGATGACAAGTGGCTTTATGTTGCCTTCAAAATTAAGGATGATAAAATTAAAAAAGGTGAACACGTTGGAAACGATGTCTGGCAGGACGATTCAGTAGAAATATACATCGATCCCAATCATGGAGAAACAGATATCTATGAAAAGAAGGAAGGAAAATGGGATAGCCAAATCACCATCGGAGCCGATAACATTGGTGGCAAGGCAAACAAACCAAAGCTGGGAGGAACAGGTGAAGGGGCCGGTACAGGGACGTTCGCAGCAGTAGTCAAAGCTGCTGATGGGTGGATCGTTGAAGCCGGTGTACCTCTCAATTCTCCGAAGAAATGGAATATGGTTCCCAAAGATGGGATGATAATCGGTTTCAATACCCACTTCAATGACGATGATGATGGTAAAGGCAGAGATCATAAGCTAATTTGGAGCGCTAAAGATCTTGATGATCAATCGTGGCAGAATACTAAAAGATTCGCAGATTTGAAATTCGTTGAAGTTGAATTTCCCGTCTCCTCAAAAGGTAAATTAGCAACACGATGGGGGCGTTTAAAGAAAAAGCTGTAAGAAAGTCACCAACACCGTGTATTGCCGATTCTCCGTTACATCGGGCGAGATTCGTTTTGTGACACGTCATCTATCCTTAGTTTCCAGCCCGTTGATAAATGTAAAGCTAAAAGGTCCACATTGAATTTTTCAGCCATCTAAACTCACAGTTCAGTTTTTGTGAGTGTGGCAGGAGAGTAAATTATCGTGGGGAAGATCATACAAACTCTAGCCATTTGTTGCTTGTGGGTCTATAGTTCAGCGTCTGCTGGAACTTTTGTTGATGACTTCGAGGATGGTGTGGCTAACGGTTGGCGCCGAGTCTCCGGTGACTGGCGAGTCGCGGATGGAAACTATACATTGGCGAAGCTTGTAGCCGATGTGGATAAGCCAGTTATTTCGGTTTTGGATAGCCCTTGGAAAGTCGCTGACGGCATCATCACAGTCACTTTCAGCTTTGATAAAGCTGCTAAAGGGAGCGAACGTCCAATAATATTCTTTCGATTAAAAGACGACTTGAACGGGTATGCTTTTGAATTCCACGGAAAAGAGAAATGGATGACGATGGGGAAAATTGAAGATGGCAAATTCGCTGCCATGCGTGGAGACAAGACGGATGGAATAGTAATCAGAAAGCCGGTCACCATAAGAATTGAACTTCAGGGAAACGTATTCCTTGTCTTCTACAATGGTGTGCCTCGCTTGCGGGTAGGAGATATAAAGTCACAATTCAAAACAGGACGAATTGGATTAGGAGCTAGAAATGCTAATACGCCAATTCATTTTGAAGAGATAAAGATTGAAGCGGATGGTGTTACCCAGTTTGCCCCGGATTTGAGACCTGTCCAACCCCAAAATCGGTTAGCTGACACTTGGGCACGACTGAAACAAGACAGAGACGATTCGGAGTAAAAAAACTGCAGAAGGAACCTGGGCTCAGGCTGCTCCGATTCACTCTTCGACCATTTTGCTGAGAAGGGAATCGTCAATTTTTAAAAATACCAGAGGAATGACCCCAATACGGAAACATGCTAGAATTTGGCACCATTACCGGCCCTTGACAATAGCGTGCCACCGGGGTAATGGATTGAGTCCTTGGATTTGTCCAGGTGGAGTAAAATGATCCTTTTTCTGTTTGTGAGTATCAAAGCTCTTCATTCCCTGATCTTTGTACCATTGCCGGCAAAATGCTAATGAGCCGGACAATGCGGTATTGTATCCTGGCGGACATCCATGCTAATTGCGAAGCCCTGAAGGCGGTTTTATTTGACATGTAATCCGAATCGATTGACAGTTACATCTGTTTAGGAGATATTGTCGGTTACGGAGCAACACCAAATAAAATCTTGGATCTGCTGCAACAACTGTAATTAACCTTGGTAGTGCAAGGCATTATAACCGTACTGTGGTTGATTTACGATATCGAAGCCCAACCCTATGACGTCTACGCCAGCAACTGGGAAAATTTAGCTTACTCTGGACGTACAATTAGATCTTCCCTGAAAATCGCTAATACCTTCAACGCCTACTGAAAAGACCACATGACTGACCAGACTGGAGATGGTTTAGTTTGGTTACGGTAACCTCCCGGGGCGTCAACGATGATATTTTGAGCGTTGCCGATGGCAACCTGTTTCCCTTTACGATTTTTGCGTTAATCGCGGAAAAGCAACCACCTTTTTTCGACCGACTAAATGAAGACCGGATCATGCTAGAGGTATCCGGAGTGCGTTGTTCCAGTTTCTGCAAGGCAAGGGTTTGAATCACTAAATCGGGATTGCTAAATAAATATCGTATGATATGCGGTAAAAATAAAAGGAGTCTGTCATGCACGGTCCAAAAGGTAGATCTGATAACAAAGTAAACAGCGGAAAAGTAACAGACAGGCAATGCTACAAATGCCAACAATGTGACCGTAATTAGACTCAATCATACCAGCCTGGCTATAGATTAGATCAAAAGCTATTAGCACTCCAGTTGTCTGTGAAGGGCAATGGGTTACTAGGTACCGGGTGTACTATTAAGGCTGAGTAATGTCACATGGCTCAATTGGATCAAACAATTTGGAACTAGTATCCAAGGATATGTTCTAGCAAAGAGGCCGAATGAGAGGTAGGAAATAGAGATAGTGGAGATTGATGACAGATGGCATTTTACCGTCAAAAAACGAAAATTATGGCTCTGGATTGCGAGCGACAGATTGGATCAGCAAGTCATGGCCGACACCGCTGGCGGTGACCATAAGAAAACCTGAAACAGATTAGAGGTCAAAGCAGACCACTCAAGTTGAAAGTTAAATGCAAATCTCAGGTACTATCCGGCCAGATTCCGACGGCGCGCAGGATGTTATTCCAAGTGCCCCATAATGGTTGACCTGTCCTGGCCCCTACTTTTTAGCATTATCTATATTATTTTAGCAATCCCAAAGATTTGGTAAAGGCTTATACCATTTGATAATGGCCAAGAATTCACTCCACAAGAGGAAATCTGTAAGAAATTAGGATGTGATAGTTATTTGGCCAAACCAGATTACTTCTGGCAAAGAGGACAGCATGAAAATGCCAATGGCTGATTAGGTCAGTACTTTCCGAAGTCCATGAAAGTCGATAATATTCATAATCATCAACTGATCCAAGTAGCCGATAAGTTGAATAGTAGGCCGCGGAAAGGCCTGAAATTGAAAACGCCTGATGAAGCTTTTCAAAACAGTACTGGAATTAATTGTAAGAAAACTAATGGGTGTTGCACTTATCACTTGAATTCAGGCTATTAAAGCCTTGGCCGGTAGCACTAGGCCAACCATCGCCTGGGTTGTCGGTAATAGTGATGCTGAGAGGGTGCTAAGATTAGACAAAAAATTAATGCACTGGAATGATTGTATGTTCGATACCGATGACTGGGACGCACTGGCAATGATACGGCCAAATGAGAGATATAGCATTGGAAAGAAACAGGCTGTCGCAATTGAGCCGGACAATTCAAACACACGTCATCATCCAGGTAGGATGACAGGAAGAAGGAAAATTGTCAGTCGCTCGGAGAAGATAATATCTCTGTCAATCAGGCTCTGGCAGTCTCTGACGGCGGTCGAGGTTTTTTTTAAGTTTATCCGGGGAGATTCTTATTCTATCCATTAATGGACACTCTCAACCTTTGAACAAACCAGCCAACGATTTGAGGTAATAATACGGACTTTATTTCGTTGACGACAACGTATTGAACCTTGTCTAACTCGAGATAAACCGGCCACTAAAATTGACATGGAATCCTTAGCCCAGGATGTTGAATCTCGTCCCAATGATTATCAATGGGAGAGAACCAGGTGATTGGCTGTAAGCCAGAGAGCTATTGGCTATTAGCTAAAAAACATTCAGACATAGCCCAAAGCGAACCAACAGGCGCGTCTCAGCTTTCCAGTCAGAATTCAAGATTGACAATCTCAAGAGTAGGCTAATTGTTTAACGGGATGAGGGTAGCTTTGGTCACCGCATGCCCACAATACATGGTTATTTTGCCAGAGGCATGCGTTGTTATGACAGACATGATTGACAGGCTAAGAGGCAGAGTAAGTACGATTATTGATTTTTCATTTTTAACGGTGGCTTTATTTGAAGGTCGTGTCAATGCAGACGTGTTTTATGCTTGGATGAGGCAATAGTTATTACCTTTACTACCGGCTGGTGAGGTGATCATAATGGTCAATGCTAGTTTCCATCAACCAACTGACACCTTGGAATCTAGGCTATACTGCACGATTGGTAGGGGGGCTGGAAGACACCGACAACCGGGGAGTCAAATAGAACAGCAACGCTTCCTGTAGTAGTAAAAGTTCTACTCAGATTTCATTCTAATTCCACCCCGAATTTTTGGCCCCATTCTAGAATTTGTTCCCAGGTTTCGTCTTCAACAAAGATGCCTTCTTTGGCGCGCTGGCACTTTACTTTGGACTCGATTTCGCCGGGCAGGAGGATTTCGTCGAAGCCTTCGGCGACAGGTGAAGATTTGACGTGTTGGATGAAAATTTCGGATTCCTGGTAAAATTCTTCAATAGGTAAAAATTGTTCGATATCGATTATAATGAGTAAGACGCCATTGCTGAGGCGTTCGTCTTTTCCAATACATCCGGCACCACTCAGAATGCCGGCGAGAAGTTCGATGGCGACGTTGAGACCATATCCTTTATGACCTGCTGTCGTGCCTCCTAACGGTAGGATGCTCCCTGAGGGATGGCCATAGAGGACGTTGGGATTGTTGGTAGGTTTGCCTTCAGCGTCGAGGAGCCAGCCATCGGGTGTTTCTTCGCCACGATTACGTTTGACGCGTACTTTGCCTTCGGCCACGACGGTGGTGGTCATGTCTATGACGATAGGATTACCCTCTGGTGAAGGAATGCCAAAGGCGAGGGGATCAGTGACCAGGCGCGGTTCTGTGCCCCCCCAAGGCGCCATGCGGTAGGCAGGTGTACCAACAGCGTTGACGAAGAGCAAGCCGATCATGCCCTGGTGGGCGATGTGCTCAACGTAACTGCCAAGGCGGCCAATGTGATTGGCGTTGCGAACGGTGATGGCGGCTAGGCCGCTTTGGCTGGCTTTTTCCAGACCTACCTCCACGGCTCGGCTCATAGTAACCTGTCCAAACCCCCAATTGCCATCAACAATGGCGGTAAGGGGATTTTCACGCACGATATCGACATCCGAATTAGTGAGGATATCATTGTTTTCTATGGCGGCAAGGTATTGTGGAATGCGGATGATACCGTGGGAATCGTGGCCAGTACTGTTGGCCTCGGCCAGTAATTCGGCGATCAGCTTGGCATTTTGGCGGGACACCCCTGCAGCTTCGATGATATCTGTACAGACGTTGACAATTTTTTCTACGGTGAATGTGGGCATAAAATCCTCCTGTGTCCTCCTTCAGCAAGCTTAGGCCGGACTCTTTAGATAAAGGGAATAAATCGTATACAGTTGAGTGAATTTTAAGGAAGTGGTCTTTGGGTTGATAACAACTACATTAACGTGCAATGATAAATCGTCAAGCATTAATAATTTTCTATTGATTTCATCTAAGGACGCTTCCTGTGGCCATAATCTCTTGTGCTTTTGTTCTAGGGAGATGGGTGTCAACAGCTGAATTGTAGTAGATGTTTGGGTTAAGGATACGACACCGAATCTGATAATTACCTTCCACTGCTTCCAGAATTCGATAGTACCTGTTTTCATCAAGGATCTGATCCACCTTCAATAGTTCTATAGCAGCGCCCACACGTGGAGTTACTCTTCCAATAATCAGCACTTGACCGCTGAACTTCATAGCTGAAAGAAATACGACAGACTAACCCTCAACCTCATCCCTGTGTAATTTGGCTAACAACCGATTCTTTTCCTTTCTGACTTTAAATCAAATCATTTTGTTTCACCTGAAGGCCGCCCTCAAATCTCAGGTGTTGTCAAATTATTAACTGGCATTGTAACAGGTTGCCGATTTTAATCCAAGGATTGAATGCTTAGGATGGAATAGGACTTGGCATAAATCAGGATTTGATAACCAATTCCAAATTGTGACTAAAAGCAGTTTAGACTGCAGCCTTCATTTAGACTGCAAAAATCTCCTCCTGCGTTCTGATCGGAAAGTGGATACCTTTACTATTATAATTCGGAGGGGGGGAATCGGTTCATGTATGTGGTATTAAAGCCGAGGTTTTGAGTCACGTGGTAAAGTAAAGTGGGTTCGGTTGTTAAAAGGGTAGTGGTTAACCCCTCGACAGTTTAGCCGCTTTAAAAACCCCTCGACTGTCAAGTATTCCTTATGTTATCTTTCATTATCTACCTGCACTTGATACTTGAATTCGAGAAGCTATCTTACCGTAAAATTAAGGAGACTGTTATGCGACAAACAACAGCCATTTTTGCTATCACATCAATCCTGATGCTACTTTTCCTTACAACGACCAGTATAAGTGAGATTCTATTTATGGATAATTTTGAAAGTGATACCATTGGACAGCCAGCCAAAAACTGGACAATTGGTCATGATGGGAAAGACGATTCTAAAGTTATCCAAGACCCCAAACGCGCTAAAAACAAGGTTTTTTCATCACCCACTGAAAGGCATGATGCTAAAGGGGCTATTTATATTACCGGTAAAGGTAAAGATTGGACAGATTACTACGTCCACTGGGATATGTTATACCCTAAGGCTTTTTTTATGGGAATCGTGTTTCGATTCTCTGGAGGTGAATCTTTCTATCTGTTGGATCGAAGGGAAAATACCAGCAAACTAGATTTTTGGAAGCGAGAAAAAACACAGTGGAATAACTTCGGTAGTTCTAAGAAGTTAAACCTAGAACCGAACAAATGGTTCGCTTTCCAATTAAAGGTTAAAGGTGCAGACTTTGAAGTCAAGATGAAGGATATAGAGAATAAAACCAAATTTAGCGAATTATCGAAGGTCCTGGCGGGTAGTAATAAAAATTTCACTAAAGGTGACTTTGGCAATTATGGGCACGTCTTACTTGACAATGTGGTTGTTTCAACTAAGGAAGAAGATGCCAGTACACCGGTCGATCCAAACGGTAATTTAGTGACTAACTGGGGACTAATCAAGCGCGGCCATTCATTTTAGAACAAAGGATATCGACCTGTCTGACTTAATTCAATTAGCCAGCCGGGTCGAAGAAGTAAGTAAAGGGAACCTTATGAAATCTAAGATTTTAGTCTTTATTATCCTCCCAATATTCTTCTCCATCTCGACGATTAGTGTCGGGGAGATTCTGTTCAAAGATAACTTTGAAGACGATGTGATCGATAAACCACCTAGAAAATGGATGATTGGTTTTCAAGGCAAAGATGATTCTAAAGTCATTTGGGACCCAAAACTGGTTAAGAACAAGGTTTTTTCATCACCTACTGCTAGGCACGATGTCAAGGGGGCTGTGTATATTACGGGCCAGGGAAAAGACTGGACAGATTACTATGTCCAGTGGGACATGCTATATCCAATTGACTTCTACATGGGTATTGTCTTCCGTTTCACCGGAGGAGAATCTTTTTACTTGTTAGATAGAAGACAGCCCACAAAAACCTTACAATTTTGGAAGCGTCAAGGTGGCTGGAAATCCTTCGGTAGTTCGGAAGCACTAGGCTTGGGAATAGAAAAATGGTGGTCTTTTCAACTTAAAGTGTCGGGCAATGACTTTGAAGTCAAAATGAAAGATAGCAAGAAGAAAACCAAGTTTGCCAATTTAAAGCCAGTTCTGGAGGGATCAAACGGCGAGTTTAAAAAAGGCGATTTTGGAAATTATGGGCATGTCTTACTGGATAATGTAGTGGTTGCCACTAAGCCAAGTGATTTCTCTAATCCTTGGGATGTCTCACCCGAAAATAGTATAGTGACAACCTGGAGTCATATAAAACAGCGTCATCGAAACTAAACATTGGTGCCCCCGTCTCTTTTATACCAACAGTGCGAGATAAGGTTGGTTCATAGAGATGATTGAGGAAATGACCTTGGATGAGCACAAGGGAGAGAGAATTTACAAAAGAAAGGCCGACGGTGATTTCGAGGCTTATCTGGTTGCGTTCAGTTGCTCCCAATCGCCGGAAGGTTTTTGAAGTAGCCTTTGAGTGACCGACCGGGTGGTGGAGCTAGCTGACATCGATAGCGTTTCATAGAAACCGGTTGGACAGGTAAAAAAACAAAATCAAGCCCTGGAAAAGCAAGGATGGCTTACATTCCCTCGAGAAAAATGCTGACTTTTTAGTGGCATGTTATGATTGGCCAATGTTTGAACCGCTGCATTGGGTGCCTGGCGGAAGTCGAAACCGCGGTGCCAGCCGAGTAAACTTATCGTGACAGCCTTGAGACGAAAAACGATTGGCAGTTCACAACACAGCAAGCATACCTCAAACCTCGTCGACTACGCCCAACATTAGAGACATGACACGACACTAGACTAGGTCCAGAAGAATAGTTTAGATCAAGGATTGACCTGTAATTAGGCGATAGGCTTCCAGGTATTTCTGGCTAGTGCGCTGGATCACCTCATCTGATAGTTGTGGTGCTGGCGGTTGCTTGTTCCAGCCAATCTCCACTAAATAATCACGCACATATTGTTTGTCGAAACTGCTTTGTGACCGACCGGGTTGATATTCACCCTTCGGCCAAAACCGTGAAGAGTCGGGCGTAAATGCCTCGTCAATCAGTATCAAATCATCCCCGATTAGCCCAAATTCAAACTTGGTATCGCACAGGATTAAGCCGACGCTCTCAGCGTGTTGGCTGGCAAGCTCAAACAACGCAAAGCTGGTTTTAATCAGTTTATCGGTCAGCTTCGGTCCTACGATATCGGCCATTTGCGAAATGGAGATGTTTTCGTCGTGTTGGCCCTTTTCCGCTTTCGTCGCCGGTGTAAAGATCAGTTCCGGCAGTTGGTCAGACTCCCTTAGTCCTGCCGGTAAGTTTGCACCACAGACCGTTCCATCTTGCTGATATTCCCGCCAGGCAGAACCGGCGATATACCCACGTACGACACACTCAATATCGATTCGATTCGCTTTGCGAACCAACATCGACCGATCCTCCACTAACAATCGATCCGAGTCTGATAAACCAGGATAATCGACAACGTTAGTTGAAATTAGATGGTTTTGGACAATCGAGGTCGTTTGATTAAACCAAAATTTCGATAGCCCTGTCAAGACCTGACCTTTGTGTGGAATACCGTTCGGTAATACAAAATCGTAAGCTGAGATTCTGTCGGTAGAAACGATCAGCAACTGATCGCCGAAATCGTACAGATCCCTAACTTTGCCTTGGTGAGATGGTTTCAGGTTAGATAACTCAGTTCGGGTTACAATCCGCATAACAGTACCTTTCTTTCATCGATGCTCCTACATTATACCCTAAAAGAATCAATGAACAGCAGCTAGCAGCAATTGGCGATAACTTGTTTATCGATAAGGAGATCTGCTATAATAATTCTAAAATGTGGCGACCATTAAAGCACTGTGGTTACTGGACTCTAGCGAAGTTAATGGCGTATTTTTCTTGCCATCTACCGCTAGAGACAGCTTGGTGGATTGGGGACTGGTTGGGGAAGTTTGCCTTTCAAGCAGCCTCCACTTCTCGTGACCGGGCTAGACGGCAGATTCAGCAGCGCCTAACATCAGTATCCGAAGTCCCCAACGTGGAGCAGTTGGTTCTCAAATGCTTCCAGAATCTGGGGAAAAACCTGATGGAATTCTTGCTGTTTCAGAGAGCTGATTGGATCGATGCGGCAGTCAGCATTCAGGGGCGATCGCACATTGACCAAGCGCTTTCCCAAGGTCATGGTGCTATCATTTTGACGGGGCATTTCGGCAATTGGGAATTAATCGGTGCCACTTTAGCGCGTCACGGTTACCAAATGAGTGCGATTGCACGTCAGATTAGATCTGAGCCTTTGAACACGCTGGTCGTTGAGACTCGGCAACAGGCCGGTTATCTAAGCTTCGATCGGGATAAATCGGTTCGGCAAGCCTTCCGTTGCCTACGCCGGAACGAGTTGTTAGCTATCCTCGCTGATGTTGATACCGAAACTATGGGGGTTTTCGTTGATTTCTTCAATCGACCTGCATACACACCAGCGGGGCCGATTGTTATCTCTCAAAAGACCGGGGCGCCGTTGCTACCGGTTTTCATGGTGCGACAACCGGACAACACTCATCTCATGATCATTGAGCCGGCACTGAAGTTACAGGCAACTGGTCAGAGACAACAAGATTTAATTGAGAACACGCAACGATTTACCCACATCATCGAAACCTATATCCGTCGTTATCCAGAGCAATGGATCTGGATGCATGACCGCTGGAAAACGGTCCAATCCTAACCTGAATGGTTCTCTAGTGTGTTGTTGGTTGAAGATCAGATGTTTCTGGGTTCTATATAGATCGGTTTTTCGGCTTGGTTGCTATTTAACAGTATTGATAGTATGTTTGGGATGTAGTCGAGATGAAGCCCTAACCGCTGACTTGGAGATTCCGCAACAGACCCTATCCACCTTCAGCATGCGCCATACGGAAGGCGGAGTTTTAAAATGGACCTTGATTGGAGATAAAGCGGAATTTCGATTGCAAACCACGTTGGTTCAAAATCCCTACGTTGAAATATACGAGGAAGGGCAAGTTATTCTCCGGGTAACAGCGGAAAATGGCGAGATCATCGACCAGACACAAAACCTCAAGTTTCTAGAGGCGGTTGTAGCGACAAGCCAGAATGGCAGGTTATTGTCAGAAGAGGTTCACTGGATCAACCAGGATAATCGATTATACTCGCCGGTTGAGTGCAAAATATTGCGTGGCGACTCAGTTATCGACGGTGTAAATGCGGTTGCGCACCCTAATCTAAAAGTGATTGAAATGGATCAAGTAAAAGCAACATTGTATAAAAAGGACGAGAAATTGGATGAAACAGAATTGGAGCCAAAGTAATTTTTCATTAAAACAGTGGTCGTACTGGTTGGTATTGATGCTAGCTGGTTTGACAATGGTCGGTTTTACTGCAGGACAGGAGTCTAGCCCACAAGAAACAGTAGCGAAGCAGGAAACCCGAGACTCTGCGGAGAATTCAGACCTAGAGGAAGAGATTATTATCTGCGAACACGCAGACGCGTTAAAAATCTACCAACCGGACGAGAAAACCGAAATTACTATCCTGACCGGCGCTGTACGGATCAAAATGACAAACGGTTTTTTGCATGCTAAGAAAGTAACCATGTACAAAGATATCGCCACTGAAACTTTCCAGAAGACATTAGCCGAAGGAGATGTTGAACTTCGGGATAAAGATATTTTTGCTACCTGTCACCAGGCAATACTGAATCATCTAGATAACACCGTTGACCTTAAAGAGCAGGTAATCGTCATCCAGGAAGATGATCGACTGGAAGCAGATCACTTTGTATTCAACCGTCGAACAGGAGAGCGAACGGGCGATGGAAATGTCAAATTTCGGGTTCGGATTCGCAATTCCAAGCAGCCCACTTCGCCAGATACAACTACTCCTCCGTCCACCGAACCAACAAAAATAGAAGAATCCAGCTCCACCGAGAATTCAGACGATGACAGCAAAGCAGATCCAACCAATTAAAATCTTTTCCAGATCCATCTCTAAAATTTCGATAGAGTTAGCATCATGGCTCTGACTCTTTCAACACGAGATTTGGTCAAAAGCTACTCACGTCGAGGCCGCACAGTAGTAAACCAGGTTAGCATCGCTGTCAGTACCGGCGAGATCGTTGGTTTGCTGGGCCCAAACGGTGCTGGGAAATCGACCATCTTTTATATGATCGTGGGGTCGATACAACCTAATTCAGGGCAGATCCTCTTTGACCAGCAGGAGGTTACCCTCTTACCAATGTACCAGCGAGCGAAACTTGGCATCGGCTACCTGCCTCAGGACAAATCGATTTTCCGCAAGCTAACGGTTGAGGAAAATATTGCCGCTGTGCTGGAGATACGTGGTATACCGAAGGTACAACGGAAAGCACGGCAGGAAGAATTGATGACCGAATTGGGTATCACCAGTTTAGCCAACCAAAAGGCATATACCCTTTCAGGAGGTGAGTGTCGTCGGGCGGAAATCGCTCGTGCTTTAGCTACTGATCCTGCTTTTATTCTGCTTGATGAACCTTTTTCTGGCATAGATCCGATTGCTGTACAAGAGATTAAACAACTCGTTCTACAACTGAAAGACCGTGGCCTCGGTATTTTCATCACTGACCACAATGCGGTTGAAATGCTAGCCATTGTAGACCGTGCTTATTTAATTACCGACGGAAAGATCTCCTTGAGTGGAACGCCAACTGAACTCTTGGCAAGTCAAATGGCTCGAGAACATTACTTTGGTACGGGTTTTGCTCTGCCCCCTATCACTGACGATTCCCCCCAACCAAATCTGAGTCAGAAACCTTATCCTCTAAAAACCGTGGTTTAGATCTCCGTCATGCAGCTTGGGCTCCGTCAAACTATCAGTCAGAAACAGACCCAAAGCCTTGTCATCACACCTAAATTGCGTCAAGCAATCGAGGTTTTGTTGATGTCCCGCCTCGACCTTACCCAGCATCTCCGACTTCAGTTGGAAGAAAACCCAATGCTGGAAGAATTGTTGGAAGGTGAGCTAGAGGTCGAGATAGAGGAACCCTCCACTGAGGACGAGATTACCTCCGAGGAAACCACAGTTGACGAAAATGCCGTAGAGCCAGATCCTGAAATTGATCCCCCCTCTGAAGATGAGATTCAGCCCGACTTTGACTGGCAGGATTTTTTAGACGATTCGTTTTCGCCCAGCGAAAGGCTAACCTTTGAACACGGGGAAAATGATGAAGGTCCAGCGGAAGACGTGGCCCAACAAGAATCGTTGTTAGATCATTTGCAGGCACAACTTGATGTCTTATCTATCTCACCACAAGAGCGAGAGGTTGGCGAATACCTGATTGGCAACCTGGATCAGGACGGAATGTTAACCGTTACGTTGATAGAGGTCTCCGAAGTTATCGGTTGCTCCATCGAAGACGTGGAAGCTATGTTAACCTTCATCCAACGTCGTTTTGAACCTATTGGTATTGCCTTTCGCGATACACGGGAGACACTTCTAATTCAGTTGAGTCGCAACCAGGCAGCAACCAATCCCTTAGCAGAAAAGATTCTAACCGATTGCTACGAGGACCTCAAACATTATCGGATTCGCCAACTTGCACAGAATCTAGATCTAAAAACAGATCAGGTCTTAGAGGCCGTTGATGCGATTGCTACATTAGATCCCTATCCAGGACGCAGGTTTACACAAGCTAGTAATCAAGAGAATCGCTACCGCGCCATTACTCCGGATGTGATGATCGAAGAGGTAGACGGTGAATATCTGATTACGACCAATGATAGTGGTATGCCGAAACTGCGCCTCAACAGCACATACTTGGACATGATTCAATACCGCGAAGACTCGCTTGATCCCAAAGCAAAACTGTGGTTAGAGGAATATCGTAGTAAAGCGATAGATATCCTCAATAGCGTTTATGAGCGACAACAGACTATTCAGAAGATTGCGGAGGCTATTTTTGAGGTTCAACGTGGGTTTTTAGAGAAAGGGGTTAGTGGTCTCAAACCTCTCGTTCAACGAAGGATCGCAGAAATGGTCGGCGTCCACGAATCAACTGTTAGTCGTGCTACTAGCGGTAAATATGCTCAGACACCGCAAGGGCTTTACAAGTTGGAATACTTTTTTAGTTCCAGTTTGACTACCGAAATGGGTGAGATTTCGGCCACCAGTGTTCAAGACAAGATACAAGATCTAATTGAACAGGAAGATTCAGCCAAACCGCTCAGTGACGAGATGATTTCTCGTACACTGAAACAGGACGGTATCAGCGCGGCTCGACGAACCGTGACCAAATATCGGGAAAAGTTGGGAATTCCATCCTCTACTAAACGTCGACGGAAGTGGAAATAACCGATGCCAGACGCATTTACTATTGCTAAATTACTGCAATATCTCGAGTTGAAATTAGAACCGCTAGCTGGTAAAGAAGGCTTAGACCGCCGGATCTGTTCTGTGCAGTCGAACAGGCCCGGCTTAGCACTCTGCGGCTACTTTGATCATTTTGGACACGATAGAGTCCAGATCTTTGGCAATGGTGAAATCTCGTACTTGCAACAGTTAGACTCCTCAGAGCAATATGCGATCTTAACCCGTTTTTTCTCTTATGAGATTCCGTGCCTTGTCATTACCAGCAGCCTAACCGCCCCCTCAGAAATGATAGCTCTTAGCAACAAGCAGCGGATCCCACTCTTACAGACCGAGCACGACTCCTCTACATTCACGACCCTTTTGCTTCACTTCCTCGAAAACGAGTTTGGCCCAACGGAGTTTGTACACGGTAACCTAGTCGATGTTTACGGACTAGGTGTCTTAATCCTGGGTCAGAGCGGAATTGGCAAAAGTGAGGCCTCACTGGAACTATTGCGGAAAGGACACCGTCTAATAGCTGACGATACCGTATTGCTAAAAAAGATTTCGGAGCATCGCGTATTTGGCATTCGACCCAACCCACTAAAACACTACATGGAGATCCGTGGGTTGGGTATTATCGACGTGGTTGCCCTCTTTGGCACCACAGCCGTTGGTAATCGAAAACAGGTAGAACTGGTAGTTACACTGGAACAATGGAATAGCGCCAGATCTTATGACCGAACCGGCTTGGAAAGCAAACCCTACCAATTTCACCAGGAGTCGATTTCTCATGTCGTTCTACCTGTTGCACCGGGACGTAATATCTCCAGCCTAATCGAAACGGCAGCAGCTAACCTGTGGAGTAAGAAATTGGGTATTAATGCTCCTGAGAACCTAAATCGAGCCTTAACGGACATGATGAACGATGAGCACAAAAAAGATCGCGTTGAGGAATGGCAACACCAAACGTTCCTCTTCTCCTCCCCCCAAGTTTTAGAAGTGGAGAAGAGCCAATAATGGTAAAAAAAACGGTTGCCGTTCAAAATGTGAATGGCCTGGATATGCAGACAGCAGCAATGGTCGCAGAGAATTCTGGTCGGTTTCAGGCTGACATTTTCCTGCAACAAGGGAGCATGAAAGCTAACGCTAAAAGTGTCATGGGGGTGATGATGCTGGCTGCACGACGGAGTTCAGAACTAACTATTATCACCGATGGTGAAGATGAGGAAATCGCCATGGTTAGGATAGAGTCTTTGTTGACAGAAGCCTTCGAAGTTGGGGCTACTTCTTCGTAACGGATCTCTGCTTTAGCGACCAGAAATGAAACCAGTTCAAGAATCTAGTGATTGAAATTACCATCCAGATCATGACAATCATAGTCGAGACAGCAAATAATTGAGAATTCACGACGGATTAAACAGATTATGCGGCTAGTTTTAACCCCATCCCGGTTCACTTTGTAAAAGGCAAGAATTAGACCTCCTTCTGCTCTACGGACGTTCCCACCCCCTTGCTAAAGGAAGATTCTGTGGGGTTAGAAGCCCACCACGGATTGGATTATGGAAAGAGGGGGCTGCAGAGGTAAAGCGCTGTTGGCAGATCTTGAGCGACGAACAGGTCGCTTAGGATCATGCCTTCGTTTTAAAAGGGGTGTTGGGGCTGCCATTCCAGCGAATGTGCCTGACCTTTAGTCGAAGGAATCCACATCTTTCCGAACCGTGGGCTGGTATGCCAAGTTGCTTCCCATTGGCATACCAGCATACCGTCCGTTCAGGTACCGTCCTCGACTTGCCTTCTACTGTCTATCTCACCTACGACTAGTCAAATCCCTGACCTTGATTTACCAGCATGGCAATAAGACTAAGCTGGTGAAATAATCTTCAAAAAGGTTTTAAATCATGAACTTCATTCAACAATTTGTCAATCGGGCACGCAAAGGGAATA
>Ga0066832_10000219_pt1 | contig 16653 bp, 11 predicted proteins | sample ETNtaG_35_FD_66731 | JGI IMG/M metagenome (GOLD analysis project Ga0066832, IMG submission 66731) | Marine microbial and viral communities from oxygen minimum zone, Eastern Pacific Ocean - ETNP201306PF51B | ecosystem: Environmental > Aquatic > Marine > Oceanic | place: Pacific Ocean: Eastern...
ACAGGGTTCCGTTCAGAAGGGAAAAGGAACTGGCTGCATGTGGCATCGACAGACCTGTATACCTATTACTTCAGTCATCACCGACGCGGAATAGAAGCTATGGATGATGCCGGGATCCTTTCAAACTATAATGGGATCCTTATTCATGATTTCTGGAAGTCTTATTACCAGTATGATAAATGTTCACACTCATTGTGCAATGCTCATCATATGCGTGACCTACAGGGTATAATTGATTGTTACGGATATCAGTGGGCTATTCAAATGAAAGCATTTTTGTCTGGGGGTAAAGAAATTGTAGACAGGGCAAAAGAAGATGGCTTATCTGAATTTGATAACAAAACAATAGAAAATATAACAGTGATTTACAAAGGTATAATTGACCGGGGATCTAAGGAGATGCCACCGCCGCCAGAAAAAGAAGCGGGAACAAAAGGGCAACAGAAAAAAGGCAAGGCATGGAATCTTCTAAATAGATTTCGTGAAAGGCCGGAAGAGATACTTGGGTTTATTTACGAGTTCACTATTCCGTTTGATAATAACCAAGCAGAACGGGATATTCGCATGACGAAGGTAAAACAAAAAATATCCGGGACATTCAGAAATGCTGAAATGGCACAGGCTTTCTGTGCTACCCGGTCATATATCAACGGCTATAAAACAGAAATGTAATGTCTTCACAACTATTGCTGCTGCCGTCCAAGGAGTATTTTTGCTCTGATTCGCATGGCTTAATCAGTGTACAATTCCAAGAGCCCGGATGGGCCGCCCCAGCATTCCCCCGATGTAATTCCTTTATGCAGACCTGAGTAGTAACAAAAAGCCCCCTAGACCGACTAACCTGAAGGGCTTTTCTTATAAACGAATTAAGCTGGAGGCTATTTAACAGCCACCATCTTTCTGGTTTCCGCATAATCACCCGCCTGAGACTTTAGGCACGCTTGCAGGTGATAGAAGTAAGTGTCTGAGCCCACCTGTTCTCCTGTCTCTGTCTTACCATCCCAGTAAGCTGCCTCGTGTGCTGGTTTTCCTTGAGGTTATACGTCGGGTGACCGACCTACTCCCCGTAGGGGCCAAGCAAATATCAGTCGACTGCCTGCTTGCAGAAAACTAGATTTTAGCCTTCCTCTTCTATTTGAGTGGATGGTTGTCTGCTTGGCCCAAATTACGCTTCAGTCACAATCTATGTGGGCAAAGCAGCACACCCTTTTTCACAACTATTTCTGCAGCTAAAACTACTTTTGCTAGCTGGCCAAATCCCTTCTCATTTGCTTTGCCCCTACAAATACAATTACCCTTCTGCCAAGGATCTAAGTGGGAGTTACTTGGGCGAAGTATACTACCCACGCAAACCAAGACATCATTCTCCCGCCCCAACATCAACTCAGTGCCAATCTATCGGTGCTACTTCGCCCCTACAGATATAACTATAACCGTACCCGGTATGGGCGGCGCAGCACTGTCTGGTTGATTGGGTCTCTAGCTTTCATGCTGGTGATGGATTGTGTCTGACCTTGACTTTCTATGCTTCGCCCCAAACCACCACATACTAATCAGACCCCCTCCGGCGATCCGAGATCGCCACCACGAATGTACCTGATCGAAGAAACAGTATGTAGATACTGTTTCTCGGCCTGTACCACGCGCCAATCTACATTTTGGCTCTTGTCTTCTAGATACGCAGATATTGGTCTGCTTGGTCTTAATTCATCATACTACCGTCTTTGTCGGGCAAAGCAAGCCTCTCCTTGCTTCAACCACAGGCTTCAAGCAAAACCGTGGTTTCTATCTGTCAACCTTCTCCTCCTTTGCTTTGCCCCTACAAATACAATTCCTCCTCTGCCAAGGATCGGGTGAGGGTATGGTACTTAGGCTCCTTGTGTCTCAACGAAGAGGGAGTAAATCGACTGCTACCTGTCATGAAGATCCGGTTGCGCTTCACCCCGCCGAAACGGAGGTTAGCACAGACTTCGGGCAGGTGAATCTTACCGATCAGATCACCGTCCGGCGTAAAGATATGTACCCCGTCGTATCCTTCTTCGACACAGCCGGCACTGGCCCAGGCATTACCGTCGAAGTCGCAAAGGATGGCGTCTGACATCCCTTGGCCTATATCGCAAAAAACACGCTTGTTCTCCAAACACGAATCATCAACAACGTCAAAGACGTAGATGACGCGAGGACAATCGTCGTTAGCTTCTGCTTTTGTTAGATACTCTTCCTGGCTAGTTTAAATATAACCGGTTGATCCATCAGGTCTAATCGGACAGGTCCGTTGCCAATGTGTATAGTCGTTATCTCGAATAGCGTCTTCGTTAACTTCAACCCCCAGTCCGGGCCGATCGCGTAGTTCCAAGTACCCATCGTTGGGCAAATATGGTTCATCAACCCAGTTACTCCATCCCGAACTAGTCGGCAGAATATATTCCAGGATCTTAAAATTAGGTGTGGCCGCAGCAAAGTGCACATTAACCGCAGTGGCTAACGGTCCCATTGGATTGTGCGGAGCAATTGTCACGTAATGCGCCTCAGCAATAGCCGCAATTTTTCGCATCTCCAACAGCCCGCCGCAAATACAGATATCGGGCTGAATAATATCAGCCCCTTGTGCGGCAATCAGGTCCAGAAATTCGAAACGCGTATACAACGATTCACCCGTAGCCAACGGTACCTGCATTTGAGCTCTTAGCTTTGACCAGGCGGGAATATGTTCCGGCCTCAAAGGTTCTTCGTAAAAGTAGGGATCGTACGGCGCTAGAGCGTTGGCCAACTGTAATGCTCGGATGGGTTCGAAAATTTTGGCATGTGGGTCAAATGCGAATTCCCAATTCTCAGGTGTGTGTTTTCGGATGTCGGTGAAATAATCAGCCGCAGTGGCGCAAACCCGTCCCCACCGATCTGCGTCCGGATCGAGGAGGTATGGTCCCGTTTTAAAGGCGGTAAATCCCCACTCTTCGTGAAGCCGTTGTGCACTATCGCTGAGTTCTTTTCCGCTTCGGCCACCGATACCGTGATAGACACGAACCCTGTCCCGAGCCGCACCGCCGAGCAGCATGTAGACCGGTAATCCGGCCGCCTTACCACTGATATCCCACAGGGCGTGATCGACAGCAGATATAGCGGACAGGCCGGCGCCGCCTGGAGGGAATCTAAACTGTTGATGCAGTTTCATCATTATGTATTCAATTCGGCGAGGATCGTCACCTTTAATCATTTCAAAGATGTAGTCAGCGATTGGTTCCACCGAAAGATCTGGACCAGTTGAATATGCTTCACCCCAACCGTAAATGCCTTCATCGGTTTCAACTTTTAGCAAAGCTCTTGGCCGGCTACCGAATTGGGCAACAAAGGTTTTGATACCTGTTATCTTCACTTGTTTCCCCCTTTAATTGTCAGTTAAACACAGTAATTCACGACACATTTAATTTAGGATAGAGGTAATTAATTTAGGATAGAAGACGGGTTTTGTCAATGATAATCGTACGACAAATCGACAAATAAAGGATAAAATCAAAAAGCACAAGGCCGAATACCAGTTTGTCATAGATGATGTGTTGAAGGAATGAGTTTATTGTGGTATGATGCCTGTGGATAAAATTGTCTGTAATTTGGCGGAATTGATAATGAAATATCGAATGCTCGGCCGGACAGGATTGCGGGTATCTCTGGCTTCCTTGGGATCTGGAGGTCCAAGCCAACTTGGTCAAAATACGGGTGTGGCTGAACCGGAGGCGCACAGGTTGGTACAGACCGCTCTGGATATGGGGATCAACCTGATCGATACCGCTACCGGATACGGCCAAAGTGAAGAAATTCTGGGACGCGCCCTTAAAACTGTCGATCGAGATCGATACTATCTTGCCACCAAGACCCGGCCAACAAAAAATAATCGGATACTCTCCGCCTCAGATCTTACTCAGCGGGTGGAGACAAGCTTGAAACGGCTACAACTGGAGACCATCGATATTTTTCAGTTTCATGGTGTTTTACCTGATGAATACGACGCTGTCAGAGACAGTTTGGTCTCTACGGCCCAAAAATTCAAGGCGCAGGGTAAGATCCGTTTCATTGGTATCACGGAAATGTATTTTCAAGATGGTGAGCATCAGGTGTTGCAACGTGCCGTAAAAGACAACCTGTTTGATACGGTGATGGTTGGTTACAATTTACTGAACCAGACGGCAGAAAAAACCGTCTTTCCGCTATGTGATGCGCACAATGTTGGCGTATTGATCATGATAGCTGTGCGCAGAGCTCTCAGCCAAGCCGAAGCATTGGAAAAAACGATCGCCGATCTCAAGAAGAAGAACACGATCCCAGGAGACGCACTACCCGATAAGAATCCGCTCGGATGGTTAGTAAAAGACGGTGTGGAGTCGGTAACGGCGGCCGCTTATAAGTTTGCTGCTGCCCCCAAGTCGGTATCTACCGTTATCACCGGTACTTCAAAGCTGTCACACTTGAGATCTAACGTTGATGCTATCCTCGGGTCTCCGTTAGCAACCGAAGATATGGCACGACTAAATGATATATTCGGACATATTTCCGAGAGTTTGGGGAATTGAAAACGACAAACAGGAGAGGTTTCAATGGTTAATTTTGCAGTTGTTGGTTTAGGTATGGGACGAGGTCGATCCCAGTTGATTCAACAGACAGAGGGTGCAGAACTAAAATGCGTGGTCGATCTAAATGAAGAGTTAGCCAAGAAAAGTGGCGAGGAGTTGAACGTCGAGTGGACGACCAATTTAGACGACGCCCTCGGCCGAAGTGACGTCGATTGCGTGATGGTGATGACGCCGAGTGGAACACACGCCGAACTCGGGGTTCGTGCAGCTAAAGCCGGTAAACATGTAATTACCACCAAGCCGATGGACGTCACCACGGAAGCCTGCGACCGATTAATTGCGGCTTGCGATGAAGCCAGTGTGATATTGGCTGTTGACTATCAAAGCCGATACGTTGAAAATAACTATCGTGTAGCGGAAGCCCTGAAGCGTGGTTGGCTGGGCAAACCGATTCTGGGGGAGGTTCGTTTCAAATGGTTCCGGTCAAACGAGTATTTCAAGCACGGAAATGGATGGCGAGGAACATGGAAAATGGACGGTGGTGGTTCGTTAGCTAACCAGGGGGCACACCTGCTGGATCTTATTTCCTGGTTCATGGGTGATTACCAGTCAGTTTATGGTGAAACCGCCATTATGAATCACGACATTGAAACAGAAGACATTGGACTGGCCGTCGTCAACTTCAAGAGCGGTGCCAAGGGCGTGATTGTCGGAACCACCACCTTCCCAGAGAGCGCCTACTTTAGTGCTGAAGTACACGGAACCGACGGCGGTGTACTGATCGATGAGGTATTAAGCGGCAAAATGCGCGTCATCGGTGATGGACTGCAAGAGCGGCTCGATTCAGTAGAGGACAGTGTAACCAGTATCATTGAGGATGTGGTTGGAGCTATCGAGAATGGAAGCCAGGTGCGGATTGATGGTAGAGAGGGCCGCCGCACAGTTGACCTGTTGGAAAAGATCTATCACTCAGCCAGAGAGGGACGGCCCATTCAGGCTTCAGAAAGTTAACCCACTACCTCAATTTAGTACAGGAGAATTCAGGACAGGAGGGTAAAACAGGTGAATGCAGAAGATGTCAGGGAATATTTAAAAACGATGGATGGTGGCTGGGTCAATTGGGAAAACACGGTCGATACCTTCAAGTCAGGTGATCCGACAACCGAGGTGCGAGGTATTGCTGTCGGTTGGATAGGATACACCTGGACTCTTCAACGCGCCTTGGAGTTAGATTGCAACATGTTTATTACCCACGAGCCAACCTACTATAATCATCACGATACCGATCAGAATGTCTTCCGTTACCAAGGTGTTGCAGCCAAACGCAAAATGATCGAGGATAGTGAACTGATCATTTTACGTTGCCACGATCTGTGGGATCAGGTCCCCGAAATCGGCATTCCAGATTCGTGGGCAACGCAACTTGGGTTTAAAGATCCAGTGGACGGAGAGGGTTACTTTCGGGTCTACGATGTCTCTGGGAAGACCGCACTGACTGTGGCCCAGGGAGTAGCAGGAAAGGTGAAGGAATTGGGGCAAAATGCTGTACAGCTGATTGGCCCTGAGGATCAGCCGGTTTCGCGGGTAGCTATTGGTACCGGCGCGATCACGCCGTTCACCAGTCTTATCGATAATTATCAGGTCGATCTAGCCATTTGTACCGATGATGGATTTACCTATTGGCGGGACGGCGCATTCTCCGTCGACATGGAGATACCGGTAATCGTGGTAAATCATGCAGTTAGTGAGGTTTACGGCATGAAACTGCTCGCCGACCATTTAGCCGATCGGTTTTCACCCCTGCCGGTACACTTCATTCCGCAATCGTGTGTTTTTAAACTGGTACAGGCCTCTTAAAAGTTGAATTTACCAATGGTCACAGAAGACCGAGGGAAAAATTGACATGGCAAAGATAGCGTTTATTGGTGCAGGCAGTTTAGGATTTGGTCGCAGGCTCGTACGCGATATTATCTCTTTCCCGCAACTGGCGGATTCGAGTATCCATTTGGTCGATCCAAATCAGGAAAGGGTAGCGATTACCTATGATTTCGTGAGTCGGTTGATTGAGCATAATCACCTGCCGACCAAAGTCTTTCAGTCAGCTCCCCGTGAAGCCGCTCTGGACGGGGCGGACTATGTGATCGCCTCAATTCGGGTAGGAAACAACCTTGAACCGGAAAGGCTGGATGTTCAGATTCCGTACGAAACCGCGGGATTACGGCAAACGGTTTCCGATACAGTCGGTATAGGCGGCATCATGAAAGGGTTACGAACCATTCCAGTCATGCTCGACATCGCCAGAGATATGGAAGTGCGCTGTCCCGAAGCGGTGATGTTGAACTATACCAACCCGATGGCCATGATCATGTGGGCCATACACCAGGCAACCAGCATCTCCGCCGTAGGACTCTGTCATAGCGTTCAAGGAACCAGCAAGCAACTCTCCAACTATATGCAGGTAGATTACGAACAGATGCGCTACCGAACCGCTGGAATTAACCACATGGCCTGGTTTCTCGATCTCAGTTTGTCCGGTGAGGATCTGTATCCACGGTTAAAGGACTGTTTGAACGATCCGGAAATTTTCAAAAAGGATCCGGTCCGTTTTGAGATTTTTAAGCACTTCGGTTACTTTGTAACTGAATCTTCCCGTCACATGGCTGAATATATTCCCTACGTCATGCCGCATGTTGAGGAGATGGAACGATTGGACCAGCCTCTTCGAACCGGAGAGGCGTTTGCCAAACAGAATACAACACGCCAGAACCGCATAGAACGGGCTATTGAAGAATCCAAATCGGCTAGCCTTGAGCTACAAAAATCGAATGAATACGCGGCCACAATAATTCACGCCATTGAGACTGATACACCAACCTACATCTACGGCAACGTGTGCAATACGGGACTGATTACCAACCTGCTAGATCGATGCTGTGTGGAGGTGCCGTGTTTGGTGAATCGTGTTGGTGTACAAGGATGTTATGTCGGAGATCTACCACTTCAGTGTGCCAGCCTCTGCCAGAGTAATGTCGGCATGCAGGGGTTGACGGTTCAGGCTGTTTTGGCACAGAAACGAGAATATGTGTATCACTCGGCCATGGTCGATCCAAACACGGCATCTCAACTGACCCTGCCTCAAATCCGAACGGTTATCGATCAACTGCTTGAGGCCCAAAAAGAACTGATGCCACCGCTTGGTTAAACTTCTGAAAACAGAGATCCCTGAAAGCAGAGATTTTGAAAACAGGGGGGAGAGTGATACGAAAAATAAAAATGAAGGATCAGGTATTCAAGGATAGTGTACCTAATCATCAATATTACAATGGTAAGGCACATGGTAAAAACTGGGTATAATATAAAAAGAGAGGGCGAAAGACTGTGACTGATCAGGAGATTTTGAAGGAGCTGGAGAGGTACGATACACCTTCCATTACAAACGTAGTAGCGACGTATCCGAGCGATGAACTCTGTCTAGGGCTATATAATCCGTGGACTGTAAACTGGTATACAGATCAGACGATCAAGTGTATGTACCCCGAACTGGGAGCGCGGGTAGGGTATGCGGTGACCTGTATTTATGGGTTGCCCGATCCCAGTTTCAATCGACTTTCGTTCATGGATGTCGCCGATGCACTGGATGCCTCTCCGAAGCCGACGATTCTGGCGCTTGAGCAGAAGTTTCCGCCGCCGGTTGCCGGCAAGGTAGGTCTGGCTGGCGGTAATATGACCACAACCATGAAGACACTGGGTTGTGTGGGCTGCCTGTCGAACGGTCCCTCCAGGGATATTGATGAGATTCGACCGATGAAATTTCAGTATTTATTGACCGGGGTCACACCAGGTCATGGTGACCAGGCAGTGCACGCGGTCAATGTTCCCGTCTCAATTTGCGGTATGGATGTAGCGCCGGGAGAGATTATCCATATGGACGAAAACGGTGCGGTGAAGTTTCCGGCTAATCGGATGGCCGATGTTCTGGAAAATGTGCAAAAGCTAATTGAACACGAAGGCACGTTGCAGGAGCGGATCAAAAAGGCAACCAGCGCCGCCGAAATCCGCAGGGCTCATCGCGGCGAAGAATATGGCGATGAGAATTAAAGACATAGAAAAGGCATAGAATAGTCGTCTTAAATCGCGGACATGATTATTGGCCACATCAGTTCGCTGTAAAAGCGATGGCCTTCACTGCCCCACCGGTGCTGGAAGTGATCTGGTACTCCAGCAGCATCAAAGATGGTGCCTACACGTTCAGCCGAACGCATAATCTCGGTCTCTGAGTGTAGCTGGTCTTTAACCCCGTTGACGGTCAGCAGACGACGAGGGGCGATTAGCCCGCAAACATCGTAGAGTTGTCCCCAACGGAGAATACCCGGCACGGCACAACAGTCGCAGTGGTAGATCCGTCCTTGTGGGCTGGCGATGACCGAAAAGGAACAACTCGGCACCGCCATAGTAATGCGCTGGTCGCAAGCCGCCGTGTACATGGTGACCACGCCTCCACCGGAGTTGCCCATCATTAGTAGCGTTTCGGTTGTTACCTCTGGTAAGTCCGACGCCCAATCGATCAGTCGCATCATATCCCAGATGCGTTCGCCTACAGCCGTGCGACCAGCCAGAATGGCGTGTATCAGGTAGCTGCGACAATCCCGGTTACCGTGCCGATCGAAGGTATCCGGGACGTAGTTGGCAGCCAGAGACAACCCGCGGGTGGCAGGAGCAATGGCCAGAAATCCGTGCCGAACCGCCTGGACAGCAACGTCGCGATCCATCGCCAAAGATTGTTGCCGATGCGACTCGTCCTGGTAAACACCAGCATAACTGTTGTGTCCCTGACGGTCGTGGCCATGCGGAAGAATGGCCAGCGGGAAAGGGCCTGGTTGCCCCTGCGGTCGCAGCAACCAAAACGGTAGAGGGATGTTGGGTTCAGTCTCGATGTATCCCAGTTGGAGAGAGTAACCGTCCCGGGCTTCAGGTTCTCCCAGTCGCACTGACGGTTGATGGTCGGCGGTATCTTGAGTCATATTGTCCAGACCGAGCAGTCGTTGCAACACCGGCTGAGCTTCTGCTACCCAACTGTTAAAACCCCCCGGGTAACCGTGGTGGAAGGTGTAGGCTTGACGAGGCTCAGCGTAAAGGTCTTCCAAATATCGCTGACCGTCGCTAGCTGGGTTGGCCGTGGTGGCTGGTTCAGAAGGGTTTGGATTAGGCTGTGTCATCAAACTTTCTCCATCGCAGGTTCTCTATCCCTTGACTACTACCACTGGCCAGTGGTTGGGATTAAAGGTTGTTAAAGACGGACAGATCGATCGTCGGCTGTTGACAGGCGTAGTTTTGACAGATATAGATGGTGGCTTGTCGTTCGATCGGCGTTTTAGCGGTTAGGAGAGGCAGGTATTCCTCAACCGTCTCTGTTGCAGGACCATCCGGGTTTAACCAGGCCACCACTTTGTTGGGAATAAAGTTATTGTGCAACGCCTGCAGAACAGGGGGTAACTGATCTGGCCGACCGACGATGGCGATCTCAGAGGGGGTGCCTAACAGGAAATCCAGGCTGCACATCATCTGGGCCGAACCGGAGGGCGCCATATCCAGTTGACGGTAGTTAAGGCGTAGAGTCTGTTCCACCTTTTGCCGATAGTCGGGCCGACCCAGCAGGATGGCCAATCGCACAAGTGCGTGGAGGGCCATGGAGGTACCGGAGGGAGTGGCGCCGTCGTAAGCCGATTTGGAGCGGATGATCAATGCTTCGTGCTGGTTACCGGTAAAGAAGAAACCGGCTTCGGTAATGTCCCAGAATTGGTCGATCATAATCTGGCTCAGTCGATCCGCCTCTTTCAACCAACGGAGATCAAAGCTGGCCTGATACAGCTCAATCAGTCCGCAGATCAGGTAGGCGTAGTCCTCCAGATAGGCGTTGAGATGGCTCTTGCCGGCGCGATGGGTATGCCAGAGCAGACCGTCTTCTTGGGATAGTTGCTGATGGATAAAATTGGCTGATTTGCTAGCTGCCTGCAGATACCTATCATCGCCTAGAATCTGGTAACCGAGGGCCATACTGCGGATCATCAATCCGTTCCAACTGGTCAAGATCTTATCGTCAAGTCCGGGCTTGATCCGTTTCTCCCGTTCGGTGAATAGTTTAGCTCTACCATCCTCAAGCAGGCCTATTAACTCGGATTCTGACAGATCTATCATTTGGACGAACTGCTCCGTGCTCATCCGAACATGCAGAATATTTTTATGCTCGAAATTACCACCCTCCGTAATATCGTAGAAATCGCAGAAGATTTTGGCCTGTTCCGGCGGTAGAATAGCCGCCACTTCGTCCGGCGTCCAAACGAAGAACTTGCCCTCTTCTCCTTCGCTATCAGCGTCCTGGGTCGAATAGAATCCGCCGTTCTGACTGTCGTACATCTCTCGTAAGACATAGTCCAGCGTTTCCCGGGCAATTCGTTGGTAGAGGTCTTTGCCGTTGGCCTGGTAGGCTTCCAGGTAACTGACGGTCAACAAGGAGTTGTCGTAGAGCATCTTTTCGAAGTGGGGCACCAGCCAGATTTCGTCCACCGAGTAACGGTGGAATCCGCCACCCAGTTGATCGTACATTCCGCCGTTGGCCATCTTCTCCAGCGTAAACTCAACCATCTGTAAAGCCTCGGCGTTACCCGTGCGCTTCCAATAGCGGAGTAAAAGGCTCAACCCCATGCCCGGTGGAAACTTGGGGGCTTGGCTAAATCCGCCGTGCCGCTCATCAAATCGGGATTGATACTGCTGGAAGGCTTTGTCGAGCAAGTCGACCGACAACTCGGCATCGGCCTGTTGTTCGGGATTGATCCTGGATTGCAGGTGCTTGGTGATCTGCTCAGCGTGATCAGCCACTTCGCCTCTCTTTTCCTGGTAAGTTTCGGCCACACTGGTCAAAATGCGGGGGAAACCGGGACGGCCATATTGGTCCGTGGGTGGGAAATAGGTGCCCCCATAGAAGGGCTTTAGATCCGGTGTTAAGAACATGGTCATCGGCCAACCACCGCTACCCGTCATGGCCTGGACTGCGCTCATGTAGATTTCGTCCAGGTCCGGACGTTCTTCACGATCGACCTTGATGTTGATAAAGTTGTCGTTCATCAGTTTTGCGATCTGCTCGTTCTCAAACGACTCTCGCTCCATGACATGACACCAGTGACAGGCGGAGTAGCCGATGCTCAACAGAATCGGCTTGTCCTCCGACCGGGCACGCTGAAGTGCCTCTTCGCCCCACGGATACCAATCGACCGGATTATGGGCGTGTTGTAATAGATACGGGCTGGTCTCGTCAATCAGCCGATTGGTGTGTTTGGGCGTTTCATCCATGGTTGTGTTAACTAGGTCCCCTTCTCTACAGATTAAATGCGGTTAAAGATACCAGATACAGCGAGATCGGGACAAGCCGATGTGTAAAATCTTTGGTGGAACTAACTATTACTCCGCACACGAGCCGTGGCTGAGATGCCGCTTCAGAAAAGCAAACGTTCCCTGGCCATTAATTTCGTGTCCGCTGTCGAAGAACTCGATCTCCGTTCGGTCGCCAATTCCTAAACCAACGTAAGCGCGTCGCACGATGGCGTATTCGTGTGCCACCCACTCGTCAGGAGCAACACCGTCGTGGTGGCCGCGCTCGACCATAAACGGACGCGGCGCGATCAGGGCCGCCATCTCGGCATAGTTGAAGGTATTGCCCAAGTCGAACTCCGGCATCTCGTACTCTCCTGTAAAGATGTAGCTGTAGCCAGAGTGATAGGTGGCGTTCTTGACGATCCACTCGTTGAAATCGGCCGAGCAGATTGAGAGAGCGTACCGATCCAGTAAGGCGGGTACCCGCATAGCAGTTTTCCCCCCATAGGAGAGGCCGTAAAAGCCGATGCGTTCCGGGTCGACAAAGTCCAGGCCGGCCAGCCAGTCCAGCGTTTGCTCGTGTTGACGAACAATCAACGAAAATAGCGACCACTGCAAAGGGTTAGCTTTTCGTTGCAGGACCCGGAACTGATCCTGTCCAATGTACGGATTTTGTGGCGCATAGACCACAAATCCCAGATCGGCCAACTTTGCTCCGTAAGCGTTGTAAGGTCCTGTGATCTCCGGATCGCAAGTGTCATGCGATCGCCCCTCCAATCCGTGCTGGCAGACGACAACCGGTCTTTTCTCACCAGCCTGTATCCCCTTCGGTAGCAGTAAAATGCCGGAAGCGAACACATTTGTCTCTTCGCCGGGTAGATCCCATACATCCAGCATCACTTCGTAGCCTGTCCAGTTAGGTTGATCGTAGAGCAGACGGGAGCGTGGATGAGCAGGTGCCTCAGGCGATGGACAGCGACCGATGACCTCGTCCCACAGGCAAGCTTTTAGCGGTTGGCAACTCTGTTGCCAAGCCTGTGGAGAACTATCGTCTAGCTGATCCCAAAAGAAGACTTTTCGACGGCTAGCGGCCTCTAAAAGGTGTCGCTGGGCCAGTTTGACCAGTTGTTGGAACTGCCGCTGCTGTCGCTCTTCTGCCGAAGGCAAATAGTAGATCCTTGTTGAAGCAGGTGGCTGTCCCCCAGATACGCCCAACGAGCGGGCCAAAAGCGACACCGTCTCTGCATCGCCAATCACAGACTTAGCCGGTTGAACTAGTTGCAGGTGATTTGATACACTGAGTCGGTCGAAGTGCTGTTGGGCGCGTTCGGCCTCTCGCTTTACCTGATCGAAACCAGGAGTGATTATCTGGCCGGGAGCCGCTCCACCGCGTCCGTCCCGAACTGGTGGCGGGCCATCGACGGCCGGATGGTGACCGGCTTCGACAATCAGGTGTCGAGGTGCGATCAGCCGGGTTAGTTCTGCGTCATCATAGCCGCGAAGCAGCCCCCAAACATTGCGGTAGATCGGTTCTTGCCACAAGCGTTGACGGCTGTTGAAGTAACCGCTAACCACGGTCGACTCAATCTGCGGTTCAACTGCTGCCGTGTAGAAAGCCAGCAATCCTCCTTCACCATAACCGAACAGACCGATCGGTAGATCCATCTGTTGGAACCACTCCACTACGGCCAGTATTTTTTGCACTTCGTAGCCGATGAGGTGTCGTCCCAACTCAAAGGCCATCCGGTAGATAAACTCGCGGTGGGGTTGATTGGTCCACCGTCCGATATCCGAATTGCCAGCGTAGGTGTCGGTCCGGTCGATCAGCGTCGGTATTACCAGTCGGCAACCTAGTCCGGCCAAGCTCTTCCCGAACTGTTCTGATTTGGGTAGATCATTGGTCAGGCCCAGGATGGCCTCAAGTGTCTGGTCGGCATCGGGAATGACGATCAAGTTGGCTTGAACTACAGATTTTGGCTCGACTAACAATCCTTCACCATAGACCTCTTCAAAAACCGGCCAGCGTACCGACTGCACCGTGTAGGTGTCGGTTTCGGCTACCATCACCGATCGCTGGGTTGTGGCTATCAACTCCAGTCCATCGATCGTCGACCGCTGGTCGAGACAACCGATAATCTGTTTCAACCGTTCCCTGTTAGGTTGAATCGAGGCCTGATAAGATTCGGGGTCGGCCTCATCTGGCGACCAGTATTGCGCTTGTTCTGACGCTGCCGAGTCGATGGCTTGCATTAAAAATTGATCTAACTTTTGAACCATCAAGGCTGATAGATCCTCCGGTTGTTGCAGTGAATCGGTCTGAGGTAACGTTTCCGTTATGGTTGACATTTGGCTTTTCCTTCGGTTAGACAATGTAAGAAACGGGAATTCACTATTCTAAAAAGGTGTCGAAAGCAGGCCAGCACGAAATAATGAGTCGTTCCCGGATAGCTATGGGTAACAGGATACAGGAAAATAGCGATCGGTGCAAGTTGCTTCCAACAAAGATACCTAACAGCGATTGAATCGAAACGGATTCTGGTGTAGTATGTCACGCACCAACTGGAGCGCGATTATATGGAACAACGACAGAATCTTGTTTTTATCATGACCGACCACCAACGGGCCGATAGTATCGGTATGGTTCAGACTGACAAAAATGGTCAACCGACAGAGGTCTGTCCCACCCTTAACCGGTTAGCAGCAGAAGGCGCCTATTTTTCCCGCATGTACAACGCCAGTCCGTTGTGTGTGCCGGCCCGAACCGCTTTGGCAACGGGCAAGTATCCGACGCATAACGGTATTGTTTACAATGATTGGCGAGGAACCCGTGCCGGCCAACACCTGACACTGCACCAGGTTTTAGCCGAATCCGGTTACGATGTGGCTCACATCGGTGTGGACCATATTCGGGTCTCACCGACACTGCGAGAACGAGTTGATTTTGTCAAATGGATCGACAAAACCGATCATCAGCGTTACCTGAAAGATTTAGGGTTAACTGAACCTACCAGGGAACCTGTATCGGCTTTCAAGCGAACGGTACGTGAAAACCAACAGGGTCGATATGTTCAAACTGGCTATTCCAACACCTATTGTAGTCGATGGCACGGAGCAGCGGAACATTTCAAGGATCGCTACTTTTGCCAGCAAGCGGTTGACTTTCTGGACGCACAAGCGACATTAGAGCAGCAAAAACCTTTTGCTCTTTTCCTCTATCTATGGGCCCCGCATCCGCCGTTTTGGGTGCCGGAACCCTACCAAACGATGTTTCCACCAGAAAAGATTGATCTGCCTTCCAATGTAGGGCAGACCGCAGAGGGCGAACCCCTCAACCGACGCTACAGTATCGCCGGACAGTTAGCGGAAGGCATCAGCATGGACGAATGGCGGCAGGTCTGGGCGGCACATATGGGCCTGGTTCGCTTAGCCGATGATGGCATCGGACAGGTGCTTGAAACCCTGAGACAGAGAGATCAATTTGATCAGTCGCTGATTGTTTATACATCGGATCATGGCGATCACCTGGGACAACATCGGATGTACCAGAAGATGGAGATGTACGAAGAGGCAATGCGGATACCGGCCATTATCCGGTTACCGGGTGCCGCAGTGCAGTCGTCAGATCGACCGGTTTCTCATTTGGATCTGATGCCTACTGTGCTCGATCTACTTAATTTGACGCAACCAGACGGATTAGATGGCATCTCGCTGGCCGGGGCGGTGACGGCAGGTGAACCAGTGCCGAATCGTTCCATCTATTGTCAATACTCTGGCAATCCGACACTGGGGGACACGCGACGGGCAGTTGTTACCCAACGGTATAAATACATCTACGATCCGACAGATCAACCTGAACTCTATGATCTGGAGCAGGATCCGCAGGAGACGAAAAACTGTGCCGCGGATCCAGCCTATCAATCGGTACAGCAGAAACTACACCAAGATCTAAAATCTTGGTCGCAACAGCACGGTGACTGGATCCAATTCGACTGAAGGATAGGGGAACGCCGATTTGGCCAAATACACGTTCCCCGACAGCAGGGCCAGCCGTCACTACTGTGCCACTTTACCAGAGCAGGAACTGGGAGTGAAATTAGAGGCCTTATCTCAAGGGTCTGGGTGGAGGAATGAGACACACTACCCACAGTCGCTGCGGTTGATTCCCAGCACAGTCGGCTGACGAGATTATACTACTCGCTAACTAAAAAACTTCTGTTTAATTTGGTTGGCGTAGTTTGTGGACTTGTGTCTAGCAGGGGCTAGTCATTGGGGCTTACACTTGCTAACCGATGAAATCGCTTCACCCCCAAGTTGACCCAGATCGAAAGTTTGGGATTAGGAACGATGTGGAATTCAGCCAGTGCGAAGAGCAGAATTTATCCCTCGGATAGAGAAACAGTAGGCAATTGACTAACTACTGAACAAGGCAATCCCTTCCTCCATCGAATCTACAATCTCCAGACCTTCCACATATTCCATGATATTCATAGCATCAATAATCAGCATGCAGGCTTCCGACACATTACACAGGCAGAATTGTCGATCTTCTTCCTGACCTTCGACAATGATGCTGAGCAAGGTGGCCATGCCACGGCTAGTAGTAACGCTGACCTGCCCCAAGTCGACCAATACATCGTCTGTTTCCACTTCCTGGTAAGCACTTCTCAATTCATCCGCGGTATCATAACCGAGGTTGTTACTGATACTGATAATGGTGATA
>Ga0066832_10000220_pt1 | contig 16631 bp, 14 predicted proteins | sample ETNtaG_35_FD_66731 | JGI IMG/M metagenome (GOLD analysis project Ga0066832, IMG submission 66731) | Marine microbial and viral communities from oxygen minimum zone, Eastern Pacific Ocean - ETNP201306PF51B | ecosystem: Environmental > Aquatic > Marine > Oceanic | place: Pacific Ocean: Eastern...
GTCAAGGATCAGTAAATCAATAACTTTCTTTCTGAGATCGTTGGAATATGGAATTGGCATTGTTTTTGACTCCTATTCTATACCAACACTAAAATGCAAGCTTAATTTAGTTTGCTATATCGGTAAGATTGATGCGTCATGCCGCAGAAAACACCCGACGAGAAACAGTATATAGTTCTCGTGGAGTCGGGTTTGTTTCCGCCGACGACATCAAAAGTAGGAACGATACGTCTCAAGTGCAACACAAATCGCTTCAATGTTTTGCAACGGAACATCCGGACCACACTCCGCTTTTAACCAGAGACCCCCTTCAGGAGAACCGAGTTTCCTCACCACTTCGCCAATGTGCAGGTCAATATCCTCTGGTTGGCAAAATGGAAACATCTGTCGATCCAGGTCCAGATCGACACAAACCGCTCCCTTGCAGACTTCCACCAGAGACTCCAAACCATTGGCACGGATCTGTGGGTTGATAATGTTTACCCCACACTCGATCAGATCGGGAATAATTTCAGTGATGTGACCATCCGAGTGCATATAGACTGAGTACCCCGATTGGTGACAACGGCCGTAGATCTTCGCATAACAAGGCTTCAGGTACTTACGCCACTTCTGCGGGCTTATAGGAAGGCTCGTCTGCATTCCAAGATCATCACCAAAAGTAATGATCTGGAAGGAATGGTTCTGTAAACTGATTTCCAGATTTTTCATGTTGTGTTCAAGCACAATGTCAATCATCATCTGGAGTTCAAGCGGTTCTTCAGCGAAATCGATCATCATTTTTTCAAAACCGCGTAAGTCGGTTAAACGAAGGAACATAAACCCATGGGGAAGGTGGCCATCGACTTTAGGAGGCTGAAGCGTGTGAATCGCTTCCCGGGTCGGTACAGGATGATGCTTCACAATTCCTTCCATCCCGTGCGCGACATTGTGCCAACCACACCCCCATGCGTCCATATGTTCCCCCATAACGTAGGTGCCGCCAACGGTGTCGTAGTCTCTGTCTCCTTCGGGATGTGTCCCAAAAATAATTGGATGTCGTTCTACAACTTCATCAAGCGACTCTCGATATTTTATCCATGTCGCCGGTAAAAAATTTACGGAGACAGGAATATATTCGGGATAATCAAATTCCATTGCTTTGATGCGATCATCTGCTGTTGCCATTTTTCCTCCAGCGCGCCTTAACAATGGATCAACTGTCAACGCCGATCCATTCTTTTTTCTGTTTCCGGCAGATATGGACAAGATTGGGATGCTCGGTCATAACCATCATCAGATTCACCAAGCCTCACTCCCACAAGGCAATCTGATCGACTGGTTCGGAATGCATGGTGAGGTTATTGGCTTTTTCCAAGACGATGTCGCACCAGGCGATCATTTCCATATTCTCTATCTTTCTTATATTTGATGCATGAACTTGCACGATACCACCACATACAATAGTTCTAAATTTCAGTGTCTTTTTCATAATTGATTCTTCTTGAGGGAAAATATTGTTAGATCTAGGGAATTATTAGTTGGAACCTGAATAAAGCCACCTTTTTTCTGTTGAATTCCAACGCCTCGCCAAATTTGCCTGCTACCATATTGACTTCGATAGATTCTGCCCTATATGAATTGCTTTGGGTCTATTGGATAGTTTCCCCATTCGTCGCGACAACGCTTCATTTCGAGAATGTTTTCCCTTTTGGCATCCACAGCGAGTGAATGGGTTGAACCCATAATGTATCCTCCGCCTGGCGTGGCGTGCTTGAAGGCATAGCGCGCGTCATTACGAATATCCTCTACGCTGCCAAGAATGATGTGTTCGTGCCATATTCCGCCCCACAGGCAGATCTGATCGCCTACCCGTTCTTTTAGCTTCCAAATGTCCATTCCACCACTAGCTTGGATCGCTTCATAAGCGTCGTAAACTTCTGCCAGTTCATTGATAATGGGCCAAGTGTGGCCGCAACAGTGTTTGAGGACCTTTAAACCGTGCCGATGTGCTTCTTCGACATGAGCTTTGTGCCAAGGATAGACCATCTCCCGATAGATCTCGGGGCTGGCCAACAAGCCCGTACTGCTTCCAAGATCGCCACACGGCATGATTCCATCCACCCCAAGCTGCGCTAGGAGTTTTACCTCCCTCAACATCTGTTTTCCGCGCAACTCCGCAATCTTGTTGCAGATCTCCGGTTCGAACAGAAGATTCATCCAAGAATCCTCCTCTGTTGCACCAAATCCCGGAAATGCAAGATCTCCGCAGAACACCATGATAAAATGGGTGTCTTTCATCTCCTTCACTGCATGGTGAACCAATTCCCAACAGGAATCGTTCGGATTACCGAGCGGTTGATCTCCCAGTTGATTAATTTGTTCTTGAAGGCTCTCCACAGTTGGCGGAACATATCCTTCTGTATTTCGCTTATACGGCATCAGATCGTGCGTTGTCGAGGAAACTCGATAGAGGTTGCCATGATCGTCACAGTAAGTTTCCTCGTCCAGCTTTTCCATCGGTTTGGGATGGTGGCCTTTAGGCGGTACCCGACTGACGAAGACGATATCCATTTCAAGCGCGCGTACAAGGTCGAGGCGATCACGTTTGCAGTTTTCGACAACTTCGTCGCGCCTTCCGTCCCAATACGCTTGGGTCTGTTTCATCTTGGCTTGTACAAATGTCTCACGCCCAAGGATGTCCTCGTAGACGTTGTAATCAATAGAATGTTCCCCCCATGGGACGCGATCCGGTTCTCTGTGTTCTAATGCCGCAAAAACTCGTTCTCTGGGCAACATGCAATTGCTCCTTTCTACTTTGAGGATGGTTCACCCATTAGACTGACCGAAGTGAACACTGGTTGAGTAGTCCTCTGATAAGCTCAGAATAAACTACGCTAGGTCGGGTTAGGTCAGCAAAGCTGCACCAAAATCATCGAAACTAAGTGAGCGTTGATGCGCTTAGTCTTGATACGTCGCTTCGCTCCGACTCGACTGGCACTATCCCACTTGGTTACACTCATACTTTCCATAGTAATGGACCAACTCAATTACTTTCTCATAAGCCTCAAAACTTACATTGTCAGGAACAGAATGATCCGAATGGTAAATGTAGCCCCCTCCTTTCTTGGCTTCTAGGAGCTTAGTGGAGATTTCTCGGAGGATATCCTCGGGATCAGGCGAAGCCATCATACGTACATCAATCCCTCCCATAAAGGCTAACATATCCCCATATTGTTTCTTCAACCCAAGGAGGTCATTTCCCGCTTTGACTTCAAGTGGTTGCAGACAATCAAAACCAGTTTCGATGAATAACGGAACAAATTCCATCACATAACCACAACTGTGCAGTATCATGGGGATTTTACGATTCTTGAAGCAATCACAGATCAATTTATGCGCCGGCATCAGCAATTCACGATACACCGCAGGAGAGAAGAACCCTTTATGCTTGAAGCCCAAATCGTCAAAAATCCAGCCCGCGTGAAACTCAAATCCACGCCCCATCATTTCTTCAGCAATGTCCACACAAAGTTGGGCGTCGGTCATGAACATGTCCTTGATCCAACCGGAATTTTCCATCATAGCGATTAACGTTTGCTCCGGACCTACCATATCGCACACTTTCGTAAACCCTGGCGCAAAGTTCAACGTACAGAAGTAACCCGCTTCGCACGCTGAGCGGTTCGCCTGCAGTTGGTTCTCCCAATCTATCCTCGACTCGTTCATAACCATACATGGCTTATGTTCTTCCCAAATCGCCTGCGTGGTGATCGAAAAATCGATCAATTCTGGCGTACTGGTTTCACTTTTCCAATTCCTGCATGTGGCGCCATCTTGATTGATAGCTATCGTATAGTCTTCCGTTTCTTCGATGACCTGCGTCGGTAGTTGTAGTGAATTATTGACTCCGAACCCGCGAAACTCAAAACCGAAGTAATCCGCTGGAGACTCTCCTTCAGGCAACCCCTCTTTACGCCATCTTGCTACGGTGGTTCCCCAAAGACCATCATGGATAGGTACTCGATCTGCCTCTTTGTGTTGTAAAGTTAAACGTACACGTTCTCTTGATGTCATCCGATAGTGCTCAGGAAAGCTCTCCATACATTGTCAATTGACTGTCTTCTCGAATTAAATAGATTATCAATGCCTCGTAGGTATCGTCTGTCGGTTAGGATCATAATCATTCTCAATAAAGGCGATGTTTAGAGCCTCCAGTTTGGAGATAGACGCGGCATGAGGTTCTGGCGAAAGATTTCTTTTGCCTCGTGGAGTGCAACGATCATGACTCCGCCCACACACGGACGTTGACTCCTTGGAAACCACATTCAAGTCAGCTTGAGTTGTCATGTATAAGACTACAATTAGAACAGAATCGAATTCCTGATTGAGAGAACATATTTTCATGTCATTTTGAACAAATGCGCCGTCTTGATGCAATCTGTATTGAGCAAGATTTAGGCCAAAGCCGAGCAAGATCATTGTAGAGTCAATTGGTGTTGTCAGCCCCGCTCAAAACTCAATTCTATCTATATTGCTGAGCAAGCGAAGAATCCTGACGAAGACCCTTCGCTTCGCTCAAGGTAATGGGGACAGCAAGTTTAGGAGACTCTAAGAGTTAGATTCGATTACAACCCATGTTCCGTACGTTGAAGCACTGTCTGTTTCAGAGCTGGTGAAAGACGATTGAAATACTCAGAGTACCCACCGATACGAACGATCAAATCTTCGTATCCTTCTGGATGAGCGATGGCATCTCGCAACATCTCCTGATTAACGACGTTGATCTGAAGCTGCATCCCTCCTAGATCGAAGTACGTCCGCACAAGATGCCTTAACTTTGCACGTCCTTCGCCTGTGCTAAAGAAATCCTTTGTGAAGCGTGAGTTGGCCACAAGCGTCCCCGGTGCCAGGTGGTGCGGAATCGCCGCCACACTTTTGAGCATCGCCGTCGGTCCTTTTTTATCCCGTCCCTGATAGGGGCCTATAGAATCTGCGAGCGGTTCTCCATCCAAACGCCCATCGGCGGATGCAGGAACCGACGTTCCTGCATCCGCATAAGTGACGAACATCAGGCATGAAGCGAGGAACTTGCCGCCACGCCACGGTGTATGACAGAGAAATTGTCGAAAAACAAACTCTGAGATATCCGCTGCAACATTGTCGCTTTGCTCTTGGTCGTTGCCGAATCGAGGGCATCGTGAAAGACGGTGTCGGAAGGCTTCCTGGTCGTTGTAATTTTGCTCCAGAATTTCCAGAAATTCTGCGCCGGTCTTTTCTTTCTTCTCAAATACTACCTCCCTTATAGCCACAAGAGAATCAACAACGTTGGCAAATCCTGCCACGTTGATCACGCTCCAGTTATATCGGGCACCTCCGTTATTGAACTCCCGGCCGGCCTCGATGCAATCGTCGATTAATAAGCTACGCATTGGCTGTGGACGGAGCTTGGCTTTCATCTTCTGATCAGCGTTCACATCATTGACAATCTGGCGAACAACTCCAGCCACATCTTCCTTGTATGCTCGGACCAGTGCCTCGAAATTTGTCACGGTTGCCAGACGATCCTCGAGAGTTTGATCGAGGATCAGTGGTAGATTGATACCGGCATCCAGCGATCCGACGTTGGAACATCCATGAACCATTGTTTCGGTGCAACCACCGCCATTGTGCCACCCAAGATCTTCCTTGCTTATCCCCAGATCCGCTTCCACCAGTGAGCGCAGGTATTCTTCTTCGTTGTAGAGTGCGGGGATGCCACACCCGGTTGCAATCGTATCCATCGCTGCCTCCCAAACGGCTTGAGGCATATCACGGCGCACGTGCAATTGCAGGTTAGGACGACGGATCTTGTGAGCGGCTTCCAAGCAGACAACCGTCAAATCACTGTAGGCAGGTTCTCCGGTTGGCATTGTCCCGCCGATTCCAGTACTCCATCCGTTGTTCACGTCACAGTTCTCCCAGAGGCAACGGATGAGGTCCACCGCTTCATCGTGAGTGATACGTCCGGCTTTCAGATCCCGTTGGTAGTAGGGAAAAAGCTCCAGGTCGACACGACCGGGATTATCGCAATCATCGAGATAATAGACAAAGTTGTAGGCTACCATAGCTTCAAAGAAATCGCGGGCTGGCTGGAAGGGTACTTGCTCATAGGCTGCAAGGAGACGCTTTCGCCTAGCTTCAGAAAGAGGGTTATCGGTGTGGCTCCTCTCTGAAGCTAAGTGATTCAGAAATTTCAGAATGTGCTGGTGCCAGCATTTGACCCCGGCCAACACGTTCTGGAGACCGAGATAGAAGTCGATCTGTTCTTCATCCTGGCGTTGGCGCGCTAGATCAAGGTTCTTAGCAATACGGCGGGCATGTTCAAAGAGTCCTTCACGCAAAACACGTCCGTAATTTGGAATACTGTGCGTATATCCGTGTCCACCGACAGTGTGTACCGTTTTAATGACGTTGAGTTTTGCGCTTAAGTCGCGCATCTCCATCTGCAATGCCAACAGCGTCTTGTGTTTCTCTTCTTGCTTACTTGTTAGCGAAGCGGCGGCTTCGGAAGTCGTCCTTTCCGCAGAAAAGGCAGCCACCATGGCAAGTTGATCTATCAACGCGGATTCGTTATAAGACCAAGTGAATGAATAACTTGGTGTCACAATACGATTCTCCCCTTCAATGTGCAAAGGGCCGCAAGGATAGAGAATCTCGCCACTATAGGGTACTAACATGCGATGTTCAAAACGCCGCTGGACGGCGCGGGACCATCGGCTCATCGGTGAAGCATCAGGCACTTCAAAGTAACCCGAGGCGAAAAACTCACCCAAATTACAAAGCACTTTGGGATTCGGAAGTAAATTATCGGTCATAATACACCTCTTTTAGAATTCTCCGATCAAGTCGAAAACAGGTTGGGTGAGCGGATACGTCCGCTGGGGACATGTTTGTGTGTCGTGTAATGCCGTTCGTCGGATCATATCGCTATTCTTCAATTCGCCCCTCATACCCCACAATTCTTCTTTTTTCCCTCTTTTTAGCATTACTCACCAGCATGAACTTCCAATCCAGAAGGACGCATCCATTCCACAATTTCATTCATCTGTTCTTTGTCAGGAGGTTTCAAATTATTCAATTGATATTCCATACCAAGCCGTCTGTACTTAGATTCGCCTAAGTTGTGGTAAGGAAGCAATTCCACCCGCCTGATGTTTTTGATTCCGATCAGAAATTGCGTGGTGCGTAAGATATTTTCCTTGGCATCATTGATTCCAGGAATGATCGGGATCCGAATTTCGATCGGAACATCGCAAGCATCAATCTTCTTGAGGTTTTCACGAATCAGTTCGTTGGACACGCCGGTGTGAATTTTGTGTTCGACACGATCCATGTGTTTCAGGTCATATAAAACGAGATCCACATAAGGGAGAAGTTTCTCAAAGGTTTTCCATTGGGCTTGCCCGCAGGTGTCCATCGCCGTGTGCAAGCTCTCAGCTTTACACTGTTTGAGAAGTGCGAGTATAAACTTTCCCTGGAGTGTTGGCTCCCCACCAGACAGCGTAATTCCGCCGCCGGAATTTTCGTAGAAGGGGAGATCTTTCCTGAGTTCTATCATCACCTCCTCCACCGTGACTTCCCGACCTTCCATCACCAACGCTTCCGCATAGCAGACCTCGACACATTCGCCGCAGAGAATGCATAACTCCTGGTGATAGACGCGGCTACCATCCGGTAGCTTTTCATGTGCTTTCTGTAAACAGACTTGGAAGCACTCATTGCAATGGATACACTTATTCTCAAACAGCACTAATTCCGGTTTTGGGCGTATCGACTCCGGGTTATGGCACCACCAACACTTTAGCGGACAGCCTTTGAAGAAAACGGTGGTACGAATGCCCGGGCCGTCGTGAACGGCGAATTTTTTGATATCGAAGATGCGTCCCTTTACAGGGACGTGGCCTTTGGTATCCTCCATAGCGATTCTCCTTTTCAATTTTCGTACTATCTTCCTGACCTCATACTAGATAAAAAGCCGATAAGTGGAAATCAGACATGCTCTTACATGAAGGTGTTACGCTATTTCCGCTAGAACCAAACCGAGAAGCCATGACTAAAGAACTACAACCGGTTGCCATCTGGACACCTGTCACCGTAGCCAGTAGTAAATAAATCTCTTTACCGGCGCTCGACCTACAATTGAGTGGTGTCAAAGTGCTTAATTTTCGTTCGGACCCGCTCTGACTAATTTTGCAGCAAACCGCCACTTGTAGTGACGACTTTAGCCGCTGTCCGAGACTAAATCACAAACGACTGTAGACGCCACTACGAATGAAGGCTTTGATACGCAAAATTAGTTATGCAAACTCATGTTCTGTTCTGGCGATAACCTCCGCTTGCATATTCGGATTCAAATGTACGAAGTAATCTGAATAGCCTGCTACTCTGACCAGAAGGTCAGCATAGTTCTCAGGGTGCACCTGTGCGTCACGCAAAGTGTCAGCGCTGACAACGTTGACCTGAATCTCGAATCCACCACGTCTGAGGTAGGTCTTAATCAGATTTCGGAGTGCTTTAAGTCCTGACTCTGTCCCGAGTACCTTCTTCGAGAATTTAACATTATGCACCAATCCACCGAGCACTTTTTTATGATCCCATTTGGTGGTCGAAATCACTGACGCCGTAGGGCCGCGTTTTTCACGTCCCTGAACTGCACCTGCACCGTCAGCGAAAGGGAATCCTGCTTTTCGTCCATCAGGTGTAGTGCTGGTGTTGGCCCCGAGGCGTTCGTGCATCACCCAGCAGAAAAAACCGGGTACATAGGGATGTAGGCCAACGATGTTCGAGCCGGTAGTTTCAGAGAGAAACTCCGCCCATTCGGTGGCAAGTGTGTCCGCTTCATCATCGTCGTTGCCATAGCTTGGAATACGGTTAAGGATACGCTGACGAAGCTGTTCACGGCCTTCAAAATCATCGTTGAGAACTTGGTGGAGTTCGCTCAGGGAAAGTTCCTTCAGTTGATAAACAAGGTGCTTTATGACGAGAAGACTATCTACCAGATTCCCAAGTCCCACAAAAGAATTCTCGACCCAATTGTATCTGGCGCCTCCTCGGTCGAAGTCCAATCCTTTTTCCAAGCAGTCATTGATAAAACAGCTTGCAAGCGGAAAACAGCCGGTTTCCTGACGACGATGCCAGACACGATCAAGATTCTCAGCGGCTTCTCGCACGGTCGTAGCGAGGCGCTTTTTGACAAGTGAATTGAATTTATCAAATGTAGAAGGTTGGGTCAGGTCTTCCTCAATCGAGTTCATCACTTCCAGAAGCGCTTGTGGACAGTTAAAATAGGGCGCGGTCACCCACATATTAGAGGCACCGGCAACCTTGATCTCCACACAGGTCGAGTTCATGTAGTTATAGGAATCCGCTTCGGAGACTCCATGGTCACGCAGACCTTCAGCAATCAGTTCATCGTTGAAGAATGCAGGGTCGCCAATGCCGGTACGAAGCATTCGGCAGGCGAAATCAGTCAGTTCCGATGGTGTATTTTCGTGCCATGCCAATGCTACCGTCGGATACACAAGTTGAGTTGCCAGGCGTGCAGCCAAGCACAGATAAGTTAGTTCATTAGTAACATCATTCCCATTTTCGTCACGTCCGCCCACCATTACCGATAAGGCAGAGCCCGCTCCGAGAATCATGTTGGTTTGGATGTAGAGACAACAGATTAGTTCCAGCGCCTCCTCCTGTGTAATGCGACCAGCGGCGAGATCGGCTTCATAAAACAGTCGTAACGTCTGATCCATTCGACCGGGCGTGGTGAGACCATGGTCTTCTCCAAACCAGAGCCCGACAATGCTCAGGAACATTAGCTGGATGGCTTGGTGGAAAGTTGTTGGTGGCTCGGTCGAGATATGCCGGCAGATGTCTGCTAGTTCGTGCCACTGTTTGGCTCCCGCCTCATCAGCAGCAATAGCAGCCAGATCACATTCGTCAGCAACGCGTTGTGCGTATTCAGACAACCCGCTGATTGCAATATCGCAAGCCCGGTAAAACGTTTGTTGTCCCTCTGTTATCGAGTCTGTCTGACCTACGGTCGGTGTCTTCGATTGAATCTCCTGGCGAATCCCCTTGATCCCAAGCCGAAACAGTTTTTCATAATCAGGGTGAAAGTGGCCAGAATCGCCACCGGGGTAGGGTGGAATTGATTTGAGGATTTCCTGGATACCTTCTATCTCCTGCGCCTCTTTGGGGGTGAGTGCGCGAAGTTCTGGTCTTCCAACAATGCGCTCACCTGGAGATAGTTCGATCGGCATCGACTCATGTCTCGCTTTCGTCCGCCGAGCTCGCCAAATCAGCCAATCCTCATCGTCTGTACGTTCAGACCAGGATTGAGCATCAATCAAGGGCAACGTTGGAATACCACTTATCCCTAATTGCTGTCCCTTCAGTGCTATATCTCGCAGGCTCGCAATCTCCGGTTTCAGTGTCAGTGGCAACACCGTGTTGTCAACGGGAAGTTCGATTACATGGTTAATCCTTCGACTAGGCCAACTAGAAGTTGAGGCGAGGGCGTTAACCCTCGATTGGAGGCGAGGCCGCTTCGCTACCGGGAGGGTCCGATGTTCCCATCGGTGGTTCTTCAGTTGGTGCTTGTCTATCATTATATTTCTCCTTATGTCATACTAAATTGACTCGATTCTTTGATTGAAGTCGAGGTCGCTCCGCTACCGAGGCAGGGATAAAAGTTGAGAATTCACTACCCACTGTGGGTAGATTGAGTGGGAGTTAGTCGAAAGCAAGCAATGTTTTATTCACCTTTCCTCGATCCAGTCAGAGCGGGGGCGGGTTTAACCAATCCATTATCTCTCTAAATATCTTCTGTGGAACCCTCCTTGTCTTGTTCGTCGTATTGTAATGACAAATCTTCAATTCTCCTTCCATGAAAAACCGAGAAGTATCGGACGTCGCCCGGCGCATGAGCGATGATGCCGGATATAACGATTACAATCATTAGCACATGAGCTTCGTAACCTTTGAAAAACGGGATACACAGAAGCAGAATCAGCTTGATAAAGATAGCGAGGCCACGTAGTTGAATCAGCCAGATTCCGTGAGTCCAAATATCCAAACATATAATGGCAAAGCCTGACACGGCGCTCAGCACCAGATAGGGCATAAGTCCGAAGCACCCATCGGCGACCACTTTTGGCGACTGATAGAGAAATCCGCCTACCAGCCCGGCGATACCAATCAGATGCGCGGTGCGGAGCGTGATGTTAGTCCAGCGTTTTCCTGTGAAAGATCTGTAATCACGAGGAAACAAAAACCTGGAGACCCTCATGCCTTTTCCGTCGCCTTCGATCAAGTTACCAGGCGTCAAATCCTTTGTGTGACAACTCTGGTCGGTTCTTTATGATGTCGTACCGGGCGGACCAAATTTTGGCTGGCGATATGGGAGATGTGTTTGACCACGAGCTAAAATTTGGTTCTCGTTACGGCATGCTCCTAACGGTTCCCCCCAATGGGTCCAGGAACGTGCGTTGCCATAGTGGCTGACAAAAGCGCGCCGCCGCTGATCCTTCGACCTATTTGAATGGGAACGATGGATAATCTTCCCCCCGAAAAAGGCAACATCACCTGCTTGTAAGACGGCCGGGAACTCCTGATTTGGATATTTGTCGGCTATTGCCCCAAGGCTATTGACTTCTGCATTATCATGACTAACGTTTTTCGCCTGGCGATAGACGGACTCGTGTTGAGTGCCTCGCACAAACCAGACACAACCGTTCTCCTCGTCTGCATCATCGAGTGCAACCCAGGCGCCACAAAGCGTTTCTGGATAGGTAGGGATATAGTAAGAATCTTGATGAAACCCCTGTCCCTCCTGACCAGGTGCTTTCAGAAACAGCATTGTTTGCATGGCCATAATATCCGGGCCAATCAAAACTTCAAGAACGTCTAGGATTGGTGGATACAACAGGTATCGTTCATGAATTTCCAGATGAAAATGTAATTGGTGAATACGCACGTAACGACGTCCAATCTCTTCAGCAGTGGCGCTGTCGTCGGGTGGTTCAATCTGTCCGGGAATAACAATTCTCCCTTCCATGATGTCAACAGTATGATCGAGAAGTTCCTGAATTTCGTCTTGCTTGATCAGATCTCGAACAACTAAGACCCCATCCTCATGAAAGGCTTTTACTTCTTCCACAGATACAACATATTTTTGATAATCATTCAAATTAAAACTCCCTTTGCTTATGTATAGATAAATGTACGCCGACCATGCAAATGTATCCCACCTCCGGTTGGATGTGTACACATCTGCATCTTTCAATCGTTCTTATCAGGCATGATGCTTTGTTTCGATTCCTCTGGCAAGCATCAAAACATGCTCTCACCTGATAAGAATTAAATCGTTATTGGATACTTACCGTATTTGAAGGTAGCTTCGAGCATAGCAGCATAATTATCGATGGGCACATACTCAGGGATAGAGTTACCGGAGGAGACACAATATCCCCCTCCCGGTGCCAGGTCGCATATTCGGGTGCGCACCTCCTCATCAACTTCTTGAGGAGTGCCTTTAGTCAACGTATATTCGAGGTCGATATTACCCAGAAGGGCAATCTTGTCACCATATTCCGCCTTCACCTGGTTAATGTTGTGCGCCGGTTTTTCGATCGGATGCCAACCAGTGATACCTAGGCCGATGAGATCTTCAATCAGCACTGAGATGTCACCATCCGTGTGATAAATGAACGGCTTGTCCACGCTCTTGGCCATCTCGCACATCTCTCTATAACAGGGGAAAGCATATTGCCGGTAATGGTCTGGATGGACCAGAGTACCAGTCGTGCCTGACAGGTCGTCGGGATGAAAACTCAGCCCAACGGCCGGGTGCGCCATCGCCACTTCCATGGCCCGTTTTTGTAGAGGGATGATCTTGCTGTACATCATCTCGATCAGTTCGGGATCGTCTATATAAGACAACATGAAAGCCTCCATTCCCATCATTAACCAAACACCAGTGAAGACCTTCCCAATGGCAACTGCGATTTTCATTCCTGATGGCAAGAGAGCACCCACCTCGTCTAACACCGAGAAATCCAGATTGTCCGGCTCTGGCCAGGGATAGGCGGCGAACTCTTCTTTGGTAGTGATGACGCCCTTGCGCATCTCTGCCCAATAACGTTCAGTATAAGCTGCCAGATCGGCCTTGTAGATCTTAGTGGTATGACTATGGATCTTCAAGCTAGTAGTCTTCCCGGAGTCTTTTTGGGTGCCTTCAACTGGCTTTAAGTTGACATTGACAACGGTCAGCGACACGGGATAGACATCCAAACCGACTGTCTGGAAAAACTCGATATCCTCAGTATATCCGTTGATTGGCCGCCCCATAAATTGTTGCTTAATCTCTGGCTCAATCCCCATTTCAAACAGGGGGACGCAATCTGGCTCTTGATGGTGTAAAGCTGCCTTGAGACGCTGAAAATCTGTTTCCCTGTTGCCTTTGGCTGCTAGGGCCCTCTTTACTGAGTTGGGAACTATCATTGATAGAATCCTCCATCGGGTAAACAACCCCGCGAGGTTGTTTGAGAGAAAGTTATTACAACAATTCCAATTGCTGATGTACCTTTATTTTTTCCTGCTGAGGATACTCTATGTACTTTTTGATGGCTTGCTTCGTGACCTTGTCTCCTACAGTCCGTACAGAGTAACCATCTGCTCAAAATTCACCACCCCACTGTTCACTCTTTACCTCAGCAATCCCGGAAAGATTTCACCAGCCGATCTTCCTTTGAACCTCGGTACAACTTCGGCCATCGAATCTCTGGGTGGGAATCCTCAAAATATGTGCACCTGGCCCTCCGCGATTTCCATGGCTTCTATCTCAAAGTCATCGCCTTCTGCTATCGGCTAAAACCTCTGCTGGATAAACTCTGGAAGATCTGCGAAGTATCCATTGGCCGTATTCGGGCGCCCACACCGAATGGTAGCTCGTCTCGTAGACAGCATGACTCGTTCGATTAATGGACATGCCACTATTTTATTCATCTTTCCCATTGGTCAAAAAGACAACGTTTCATAAAGCAGACGTTGATTACACTTTCACTATTGGCTAGGATTGTTCAAGATTTTGGTGCCGCCAGTGAATCCAAATTGGCTAACGCTTTCTGCTCCTCCTCAATCCATGGCCGTTCAAATGGCTTTTCAAGACATTGTCCCGGTGGTCCCAAAACGAGAATGTAGGCCCGTCTCTGCTGATTCGTCAAGTTCGGTCCAGCAGAATGTAACGTTCGACAGTGGTGGAAAACTGCACCCCCTATTGGGATTGGACAAACGATTGCCTGTCGAGAATCTACATGGTCCGCAACCAGTGCATGAACCAATGGATCATTATCAACATGTCGGTGGTCTACCACTTCGCCTTCATGTGATTTCGGAATGAATTGCAAACAGCCACTTTCAAGTGTTGCTGGATCCAACGGCAACCATGCACTTAACCTATTTGGTAATTCGTGTGGATTCCAATAGGCTTCGTCCTGATGCCAAGGTGTCTCTCGTCCATAGCCTCCCGGTTTCAAGATCATGTGACCACCACCGCTGACGGTTGAAGATTCGACATCGAGCAACCTAGCCGTTATTGTTACGGCATTGCGAAAATAGGTCGTTTCCCGAAGTTCGGGAAATCGCGTTTCTGGGCCGAGAATTTGTGGTAATAGGTCCTTCCCAGTATGGGCTCGTTGTCCCCCTAAATCAAAATAGCGACCTTCTTCCTCACCCCAACGGTCATCAAAAAGTTGATCGTATAACCCACGCATCCACTCTATTTCCGTGCCAGTTGTAACACGATCAATACTTAAAAAACCGTTTTCTTGAAAAGAAACTACCTGTTTGTCAGTGATATCGACCTCAAAATCTTGATTCATATTATCCCGACCTCCTTACATTAAAGTTAGTTGGCAAAGTCATCTTAGTATATATTTTTGTTATTCAGACACCATCTCCGCATCACTACACCCCAACTGGATACTTCCCGTAGGCTTCAACCATCTCACTAACCCGAATAACTCTCTCGATATAGGCATCGGGCATGACGTTGTCCGCCACACCAAGAATAAAGGCGTCTCCAGGGGCAATCGTACGGAAGAGATCTTCCATGTATGTTTCAAACACTTCGTCCGTCACTGGTGGACATAGGATGGATGATGGAATTCCTCCCCAGATAATCACGTCATTTCCCCAATCCTGCCGCGCTTCTGCCAAAGTACAGTGCACCATAGGTGCAGTAACAAAGCATTCAGCCATATCGAAACCGGCTTCTTTGATTAGCGATAGAAGAAATTTTGTATCATTATCAGCATGACAGACAAGAATCTTGTCTCGTTTGTGCAAGGCTTTCGAGAATACTTTGAAGTGAGGAAGAAAATATTCCTTAAAAAGCGGAGGTGGAGTCATCTGGGAATCAAAGTGGATACCATAAAGAATCATCTTAGCTGGGGATTCCAAGGCCACGCGTTGAAGTTTCGCAGCATAGGTTTCCAAAGAAGCCAGGAGGCTTTCAATCTGCGCTGGATAATCGTACAATGCATAGAACCCGTCGTTGTACCCAATAAATTCACGCAGGATCCTGTGTATTGGGCAACTCCCGAGCGATACCAACGGTACACCTTCATCGCCAATTGTCTCCTCGTAAGCCAGGTATTCTTCGTAAGTAGGAATTACCTCCGTGTGATTGATAATGTACTCAACAACCGGATAGTCTGCCTTGTGTTTAATCATGTGCTCGATTTGCAGGGAGGGCAATCCAACTCTCGCCAGTTCCTCCGAATGACGATACACGATTGAAACCGTACCGACCGGCGTCGTGTACTCTGTCGAGGTCTCGACACCTTTTCGTTTGGTTTTTACCTCGACTCCATTTAACTGAGTTTTGAAGATTCGACCATTTCGGGCTGGTGTGCCCAGACCCAAATCTCGTTCAATTTGGCGGAGGTTCATACCACGGAATCTGTCTGGCAACTTTCCCAGTTTCTGCTGGGCGGTATACCAGAGCGAGAGGCGCGGTATCCAAGGGATTCGATCCGGTGCTTTCCCTTCAATAACGGCTAACAGGCGCTCACGATGTGTCATCTTTTCACTTTCCCCCAACTATTAATTCATGCATTTTGGTTAGCCCATTACTTGGTGGTCAAGATACTGATTCGTTTTGCTTGATGTTAGGCTCAATACAAACCTACTTAATACTATTGGCTACAAAACCTGAAAAAACATTAGCATTTCCACAATTATTCTCCCTTACTTAATCAAGGTTGAAGGTAATTGTCTTTGATCTATAGGTTCTGTTCTTCATTGTGTATTTCTTCCCTGATTGTAGTCATGAATTCTATAAAAAATGACCGTGGGAGGTATTTTCTGTGTTAAGAGATGACACCTCCCACGGTCATATAATGCACAATCATATAATCAACTCCTTTCAAAAGGTTTCGTGGTCTATTTGAGATTATAATCATTATTTATGCCAATCTTAGCTCTCTCCCTCTAAATTTCGGGTTTTATCTGATTATGGTATCCAACCGTGTGGTCTGAAACCTTGTTACGAACTAAGCTTTGCTTAGCAGACAGCATCGTCTTGAGAACAAATTTGGCCTCTTCAGATTCCA